>CEVF01042309.1_pt1 | contig 17038 bp, 13 predicted proteins | sample 356441 | NCBI WGS metagenome assembly CEVF01 (sample SAMEA2622765, study PRJEB7988) | marine metagenome | biome: marine biome (ENVO:00000447); feature: surface water layer (ENVO:00002042); material: "saline water (ENVO:00002010), including plankton (ENVO:xxxxxxxx)" | depth 5 m | reverse complement strand
CAGATGAACAGTTTTACTTCAAATCCCTCTTTTATTGAGGTGTTTCGTAAAAACGATGAGTTGAAAAGAAATGTCGTAGCGGTTCGCGAGAAAAAAAACGTGGTCAAAGAGATATTGGTCTATAACAATGACAACCTGACCGGCTCGTTTTTATACTTTCGGGGCAATTTTGACCCGGTAAAAGTGCATGAACTGGCCAAAAGCAATGCGTTTCAAAAATTCTCCGATGGCCTTGTGCCACAGTTCAATTTGCAGACCCCCGGCATTTCAAATGACTAAAATTCTGCCCATGATGGCAGTTCGACTGCGCGCAGTGTCACATACCTTTTTGCTGGTAGCCTTGGCCATGGACCGCTAACGGGTAACGGCCAATGCCTTTTCGCGGATAATTTCGGCCACGGGCCTGTTCTGTAAATGGCTTTCGAGCCATGATAGAATGTCCAAGTACAAAAAAGATCGTTTTTCGTACGGGTGGTTCTCATATTTCTTTAGCTCGTTGTACAGCTTCTGAAACTCGTTTTGCAACTCGTTGGGGTAGATATCGCCAAGCCTTCGCATGAATTTTATAATTTCTTTCTGAACCGCGTGTAAGTCGTTCATTTTCAATAGAAATTTATAGGTGCTCTTAAGCTGTACTTCAAGATGGTAATCCATGCCCGCCTCGTAATGGGCCACCAAGCTCAGAATGCGTGCAAAGCACATCAGGTCTTCACGCATTTTCAATTTTTTATTGGTGATGATCCGCTTTAGGTAAGCAATACAATTCTTATTGTCACCGTTGCCAAAGTACAAACAGGCAATCTTGTAATACAACAGCATAACATGGTGTTGATCGATTCGGTCGCGGTGTTTTTTGATGCCATATTCGATGATGTTGACCAGATAGAGCCCTTTTTCAAAAGTGCCCTCTAAAAAATGGAGGTTCAACTTGTTCGAATTAATATAAAGAAACGCCAAAGAAGCAATGTTATCGTTCTTTGGAAATGCCTCACTGTTGACCATGGCCTCCAATTTATCAAGTGTTTCCCTAAACTGCGAGGCATATTTGACGAAGAAGAGCGATTCGAGCAGATAATGGTTTCCCTTCAAATAGAAGACCGGGTTCAGGTAGATCATTTCCTTGTTTTCATAAAACAGGTCTACCCATTTGCTGGAATATTTATAGGACGATAAAAAATCTTGTGAGAGCAAGCTGTACCATAAATGGGCCTTGTAGAGCCAAAGTTTTTCGCGAAAACCCAACTCATCGATGGCTACTTTTGGCAGATGGCCTTCAAAATACGTTTGAACACGCCTTAGGTCATCGTCGTTTCTCGCATATCCAACCTTGAGCATCATGCCATACAGTTGCAACGAAAGGTTCGATAGTTTGCTGGTAACCACATTCTGTTCGGCGAGTTCTTCGGCCTGTCGGGCCAACTCGTCGGCCCTATCGGGAATACTTCTGGTAATATACTGGGTCTCAATAATTTTCTCCAATTCAACAATCTCATAGGCCACATTTTTCTCCTCATGTGAAATGGCGACTTGCTTGGCCTTGTCCAATATTTTCAAACTCTGTTTGTACAGCCCTTTTTGGTAGAGAATGGTGGCAAAGTCAAGCTGCTCCCGTATCTGTATTCGAATATTTTGATTTACCGGGTTCAACCGTAAACTGACCAGTATCTGCTTGTACAGGTGCGCCTTAAGGTTTGACAACTGTGATTTTTTTACAATGCCGCTTTTCAAAATGACCGTCTCGTCGTACTCCTTCATTTTGTCCAACAGGTTAAAAAGAGCCAAAAATTTTGCATCGGTATTGACCCCCAGTCGCCCCACATACAGTTTAAACTGCCTTTTTTCAGATTTTGAGAGCGATTTCACCAAAACAAAAAGTGTATCTTTTTGGGTATTTGTCATCGTAAAAAATATTGGTTAAATTGCTGTTTTACAGTAAGTTGAAATAAGCCCAAAACAGTTTAACATTGTAATGGACATTGCTTTTCGGTTTCTTCGGAAAAAAGCAGGGCTATCTTCGTACATTCCATAGAAAATCTTCGAAAATCATGAGTAAAGATAAGGTACAAATTTTTGACACCACCCTTAGGGACGGTGAGCAGGTTCCAGGATGCAAATTGGACACCAAACAAAAACTTGTCATTGCTGAAAGACTTGATGAACTTGGGGTCGATGTCATCGAGGCGGGGTTCCCCATTTCAAGTCCCGGTGATTTTCAATCGGTGCACGAAATTGCCAAACTGGTCAAAAATGCAACGGTTTGTGGCCTTACGCGCTCTGTAAAGAAAGATATAGAAGTGGCCGCCGAAGCTATCAAGGTGGCCAAGAAACCCCGCATACACACGGGTATCGGCACCTCTGATTCACACATAAAATTCAAGTTCAACTCGAACCGTGAGGATATTCTGGAGCGGGCAGTTGCCGCGGTCAAGTATGCCAAGTCATTTGTGGAAGATGTTGAATTCTATGCGGAGGATGCCGGCCGTACCGACAACGATTACCTTGCAAGGGTCTGTGAAGCCGTCATCAAGGCGGGGGCCACTGTGCTCAATATTCCCGATACGACAGGGTATTGTCTGCCCGAGGAATATGGTGCTAAAATGAAGTATTTGAAAGAAAACGTCAAAGGTATTGACAAGGCTGTACTTTCGTGCCATTGCCACAACGATCTAGGGCTGGCCACCGCCAACTCCATCTCAGGGGTCATAAATGGTGCGCGACAAATTGAATGCACCATCAACGGCATCGGTGAAAGGGCCGGTAACACCTCGTTGGAAGAAGTGGTGATGATCTTAAAGCAACATCCTTACTTGAATTTAGACACGAACATCAATACGCGCTTGTTGTACGATACCAGTAGAATGGTCTCTGAAAAAATGGGCATGCCCGTTCAGCCAAACAAGGCCATTGTGGGCACAAATGCCTTTGCCCACAGTTCGGGTATCCACCAAGATGGGGTCATAAAAAAAAGGGAAACCTACGAAATCATCGACCCAAAAGATGTGGGCGTAAGCGAATCATCCATTGTACTAACCGCCAGAAGCGGTAGGGCCGCCTTGGCATATCGTGCCAAAAAAGTAGGCTACGAACTCACCAAACTTCAGTTAGACGCCGTATACGAGACCTTCTTGCGCTTTGCAGATCGAAAAAAAGAAATTTTGGATGATGACATCCACGAAATTGTGGAAGCCAGCAATATCGACATAAAGAGTTTGGCCTAATTACTTTTTAGTCGGTTTGCGAGAGCAGCCTGCTCACCGTTTCATTGAATTCTCTTTTGAACTCTTCGTACTTTTCGCCCGTAGCGGGCCCGTTAAATCCCGTATGAATCTTATGCACATTTCCCTTTCTATCGATATAAATGGTAGTGGGGTAAGAAAGCACATGGTTGAGCATGGGCAGTTTTTCGTTGGCCTTTGTTTTGCTCGATGTACCGTACTGGGCCAATAATACCGGATACGTTACCCCTACCCTTTCTTTTAAGCGCTCAATGGCCTTTATGGCCTTTTCTTCAGTCTTGGCATATTCAAAGGCAAGGGCAATTACTTTTAAGTCTTCATGAGGGTTGTTTTTAAGATAATCCACATAGAATCGGGTTTCATCCAAACAATTTGGGCACCACGTTCCCATTATCTGAACCAACACTACCTTGTTCTTGAACTGCTCATCACTTAGGCTGACCATATTTCCATTGGTGTCGGGGAACGAAAAATCGAAACGATCGTAGCCCTCTTTCAAATAGGTCAAGCTGTCGGCATGGGGCAGTTCGTAAGCCTCGTTGCGTATGGCCTTGAACTTTTCTACCGAATGGTTGCCCGAGTAGAACAGTCCGTTCAGGGTACTGTCACTTACCTTGGCCGCGAACAGAAAGGCATGGGCCCCATCAAAGGTCGAAAGGTATAGGCTATCACCATCTACCACTCCCTCTAGGTATCGATAGTCACCGGTCGTGGTGCGAAAGGTTCCCGTGACTTTTTCTTCGTTCTGTACAAAAATGCCCTTTGCGTCGTAGGGGGTATCGGTATCATAGTCAAAAATGGCTTCCCATACGCCAGAAATATTTGTGCTTGGTGCCTTACGTACTTCAAAACGTGGCCTGTCGCCATGCGTGGCCGCAAAAGGTACTATTCGGTCCAGGCTTTCTTTGATGAAGCTTCCTTCAATACGGTCTTCTGTAAAAGTGCCCGCTATGTATCCTTCAAATACGGGCATTTGTATATGGATGGAATCTCCCTTGAGGACTATTTCATCAACCATGATGCGCTCATCGGCATTTCTGATTTCAAACAGGTATCCGTTGTCATCCCCTTTTATCACTTCAAAGGTAAACGGAAGCTGCTCGCTGTCAGAGACCTGCAATTTTCCCCACCACGAACCCGTTTTGAGCCCCTTTTCATCTTCACCCGCACATGAGAACAGTACCGTTGCGATTGCCGCAAGAAAAAATATCGTCTTTTTCATAGGCTACAATTTATCAATTAATATACAAACGAAGGCCCCTCTTTAAAACTATGTCTCGAACAGCGCCAAGAACATTGAATGTGTAGGGGCAATGTTATATCTTTGCAGACTTTAAATCGACCAAATGAAGATTTCGTACAACTGGCTGAAACAGTTCTTGAAACTGGACTGGGATGCAGACAGAACGGCAGAATTGCTGACCAACCTAGGACTTGAAGTTGAGGGAATCACCGATTTTGAATCCATTGCAGGGGGTTTGAAGGGAGTGGTCGTGGGCCAAGTGTTGGAATGCAAAAAACACCCCAACGCCGATCGTTTGAAATTGACCAAGGTTGATATCGGCCAGAAAGAGCCTGTTCAGATAGTTTGCGGGGCCCCCAACGTGGCCACCGGGCAGAAAGTGCCCGTAGCAACTGTTGGCACTACCCTTTTCTCTGCCGAAGGCGAGCCTTGGCAGATCAAAAAGGGTAAAATTCGTGGAGAGGAAAGCCATGGTATGATCTGTGCCGAAGACGAATTGGGCCTTGGCGATAAGCACGACGGCATCATGGTGTTGAGCGACGACTTAAAACCAGGTACCCCATGTAGCAAAGTTTTCGAGGTCGAACATGACAAGATATTCGAGATAGGCCTCACCCCCAACCGGTCAGATGCCATGAGCCATTATGGTGTGGCCCGCGACCTAAGGGCCGGACTGGAACGCTTAGAGATAAAAAAGGAGCTCATTACCCCGTCAACCAGCAATTTCGCTGTTGACAATAGATCTCTCAAAATCGATGTCGAGGTGGTTGACAGCCAATTGGCGCCCCGTTATTGTGGGGTTACCATCAGTAATATTTTGGTGCAAGAATCGCCCAACTGGCTAAAAAATAGGCTAAAGTCCATTGGGATTACACCCAAGAACAATGTCGTCGATATCACCAATTACGTGCTGCACGAATTGGGGCAGCCCTTGCACGCTTTTGATGCAGCGAAGATAAAGGGCAATAAGATAGAGGTGAAAACCCTTCCTGCAGGCACCAAGTTTGTAACATTGGATGAAGTAGAACGCGAATTGCACCCAGAAGACCTGATGATCTGTGATGCAGAAAAGCCGATGTGCATCGCGGGGGTCTTTGGGGGCATACATTCTGGCGTTACCAATGACACCACGGCCATCTTCTTGGAAAGTGCCTATTTTGATCCTGTGTCGATTCGAAAAACGGCCAAACGACATGGTCTGAGTACCGATGCATCCTTTCGGTTTGAAAGGGGCATCGATATAAATCTTACCGAATATGCACTTAAAAGGGCCGCATTGCTCATTAAAGAAATTGCCGGGGGCGAAATCAGTTCAGACCTTATTGACCTTTATCCCAAGAAGACCGAGGACAACCAGGTATTTTTAAGATTCGAGAAAATCGACAACCTCATTGGTGAAGAAATTCCCAGAGACACCATTAAATCAATTTTGGCCTCATTGGAAATAAAGGTCAACAATGTTACTGAATCAGGTCTTGGCCTTACCATACCGTCTTACCGAACCGATGTCGAGCGTGAAGTTGATGTAATCGAGGAAATTTTAAGGGTTTATGGATATAACAACATCGGTATAAAAGAAAAACTCACCTCTTCGATCATCAAAAGTTCAAAATATGACAACCACCGTTTGCAGAAGATCATCGGTGATGTTTTGACCAATATGGGATTCTATGAGATCATGACCAATAGCCTTGTGGCTGCTGGGACCGTGGATTACATACAAGCCGGCCAGCCGGTTGAAATGCTCAACCCCCTGAGTGCCGACCTGTCGGTATTACGGCCCACCATGATCTATTCGGGCCTACAGGCCATCGAATACAACAGCAACCGCCAACAACACAATCTACGATTTTTCGAATTCGGAAAAACCTATCACAAAACTGCGAAAGGCCAAACAGAACAACAACATTTGGCCCTTTATTTGACAGGCAACCGGTATGGAAGCACGTGGACACAAGCAGAGGCTAAAAGCGATTTCTTTTTCTTGAAGGGAATCGTGGAGGCCATTCTCGAACGATTGGGATTTCAGCAGTTGCAGGCAGTGCCCCCTACCACAGAAAACCTTTCTGAGGGCCTTACCTTTAAAGCCGACAATGTTGAATTGGTAACCTTTGGCACGCTCAAAGACGCAATACTGGAGCACTTTGATTTAAAGCAAGAGGTGTTGTTTGCCGATTTTGATTGGGACACTATCTTACAAAAACTGCCGAAAAAGCAGATCACGTTTAAGGGCATCCCCAAATTTCCTGCCGTGAAAAGGGATTTGGCCTTGTTGCTGGACGAAGGCATTGCATTTGATAAAATTTATCAGTTGGCCCTTAATACAGAAAAAAAGTTGCTTAAGGAAGTGGCGCTTTTTGATGTGTACAAAGGAAAAAATATTCCAGCTGGCAAAAAATCGTATGCCGTTAGCTTCACCCTTTTGGATGAGAAAAAGACCCTGACCGATAAACATATCGACAAAATCATGGGAAATCTGCAAGAGGTGTTCAAAAAGGAACTGGGGGCCGAGATACGTTAGATTTTTGTGGGCACCACGACATTGTCTATTACGTGAATGATGCCGTTTTGCTGTTTAGAATCAGCTTTGGTAATGGTGGCACGGTTGCCAAAGGCATCGATCAAAACAATATCGGACCCTTTAATGGTGGCAAATAGCTTTTTGCCCTGTACGGTGGTAAAGGTAGCTCTTCCCTCCCCGCGGCAGAGTGCCAACAAAATTTTGGAAGCGGATATCTCACCGGCCACAATATGGTAGGTCAATAATGCTTTCAAGGCCTTTTTATTCTCGGGCCGAAGCAATTCGTCAATTTTTTCTTCCGACAATTTTGAAAAGGCCTTATCAGACGGAGCAAAAATCGTGAAGGGCCCTTGCCCATCGAGCACGCAGTCGAGGTCTGCTGCCTTCAAGGCCGCTGTCAAAATTCTATGCTCTTTCGAGGACGAGGCGCTCTCAAGCAATGTTTTTTCAGAGGTTAGATAAACGTGTGCAGGTATGGCCGAAAGCACCGGTTTTTGGGCGGTAACACATAAGGTAAGTAGGCAAAATACAGTCAAAAAGACCGTAAGATGTGGGCTTCTCATGGGGGACGAGGGGCTATAATGTTCTTAAAATACTATGTTGATTTTGAGAGCATTCCATCTATTGTATCGATGAAATACGCAAAACTTCGACAAGATAACATTTTCGCTCAATTTTATACTTTGCGGCCCTTACCTTTTATAGAAATTAACAAAATGTTAACATTTTGTTGGGTCTTTCTCCCCTTCCATCCGAGACATCATTTTATTATTTTTGATAACCGCTATGAAAAAGAAACAATATGCTTTTGAAAAGAACGAATATCGAAGAAAGGCTTAGGCAACTTTCCCTGAAACAAGTCGATCAGAATTCCCTGCTTGACGAGGTCTATCAACTATTGCACGAAGAAGACCTGAAAGACCAACGAATTGAAAAGAATATATCCACTGCTTCTGGGCAAAAGGCCAACAAGTTTGATTTCGATTTGTTGCAAACAGAAAATATTTATCATATCGAGCAGATAAAAAACATCTGTATCGATTACCGCCTCCGTTTTTTGGATGCCAAATACTTCAAGGGCGTTATTCCGCAGAGCGCCGTCTCAAAGATCAAGCAGTTGGAAAAAGACCACGGAATAGAAATAAAGGGGTTCAAAATAATGGCGCCCTCACGTCTTTTCAAATTGCAGGACAAAGACGACCCCCTATTGTTTGCGCCCTTGGGCAACGGCTATTTCTATTTGATACACAAGTGGGGGAATGACCTACATCCACTACGAAAATTGTTGGTATGGCCGTTTAAGAGCATTGGCAACCTAATTTTACTGGTGTTTTTGGTGAGCTATGTCACAACCTTGATGATACCCAGCGGACTGTTCTCAAAAACGGCAGCGTCATCTGAGTTCTGGATCATCTTCTTTTTTATGTTCAAGTGCATCGCCTCTGTCGTGATTTTCTATGGCTTTGCACTGGGAAAGAATTTCAATCCCGCCATCTGGAACAGCAAATATTTCAACGCCTGATCAGGCGGTAACCGCATACATTTTTTCGCGCTGTTCGCGGATGGATTTGTCTGACATATACTCGTCGAACGTCAAATAACGGTCAATCGCCCCTTTCGGCGTAAGCTCGATTATTCTGTTGGCCACGGTCTGTACAAACTCGTGGTCGTGCGTGGTAAGCAACACCGTGCCCTTGAACTTTTTCAACGAGTTGTTAAAGGCGGTAATGCTCTCAAGGTCTAAATGGTTGGTAGGCTCATCGAGCATCAGCACATTTGCCCTGAGCATCATCATTCGGCTCAACATGCACCGAACCTTTTCACCACCCGAAAGAACCGTACATTTTTTTAGGGCCTCTTCACCACTAAAGAGCATTTTGCCCAAGAAGCCACGAATGTAGACCTCTTCCCGTTCTTCTTCGGTCTTTGCCCATTGGCGCAACCAGTCGACCAGATTGATGTCTTGCTTGAAAAATTCGGAATTGTCTGCCGGAAGGTATGATTGGGTAGTGGTGACACCCCACCGGAACGTACCGGCATCCGGTTTCATGTTTCCGTTCAATATTTCGTAGAAAGCGGTGGTTGCACGCGAATCTTTTGAAATGATGGCCACTTTATCGCCCTTGGCCAAATTGATGTCGACATTCTCAAACAGTAATTCCCCGTCTTCAGAGCTGGCCGACAATTTTTCGACGTTCAAGATTTGATCGCCCGCTTCACGCTCCCTTTCAAAAATAATCGCTGGGTACCTGCGGCTCGACGGCTTTATATCTTCCACTTTAAGCTTTTCAAGCATCTTTTTTCTTGAAGTGGCCTGCTTGCTCTTTGCCACATTGGCACTAAAGCGCTGTATGAACTCTTGTAATTCTTTGGCTTTTTCTTCGGCCTTTCGGTTCTGCTGGGCCCGTTGCCTGGCCGCCAACTGACTGCTTTCGTACCAAAAGGTGTAATTGCCCGAGTACAGGTTGATCTTTCCAAAGTCAATATCGGCAATGTGTGTACAAACGGCATCCAAAAAGTGCCGGTCGTGTGAAACCACTATAACGGTATTGTCATAATTGGCCAAAAAGTTCTCTAACCAATTGATGGTGTCGTAATCAAGGTCGTTCGTCGGCTCATCCATGATCAGTACATCGGGATTTCCGAAAAGGGCCTGTGCCAGCAATACCCGAACCTTTAGCTTGGGGTCAATATCGGCCATGGTGCTGTAATGCATGGTCTCGGGTATACCCAAATTTGATAATAGGGCCGCAGCGGCGCTATCGGCATTCCAGCCATCCATTTCCTCGAACTGCACTTGCAACTCACCAATCTTTTCGGCATTCTCGTCTGTGTAATCAGCGTACAGGGCATCGATCTGCTTTTTCAATGAATAAAGAGGCTTGTTGCCCATTACCACGGTTTCAAGCACCTGATACTGGTCGTAGGCATTATGGTCCTGTTCCAGTATGGACATCCGTTTGCCGGGTTCTAAGTGAACATGGCCCGAAGTGGGCTCGATCTGCTTGGCCAATATCTTTAGAAATGTAGACTTGCCAGCTCCATTGGCCCCAATAATGCCATAACAATTGCCCTGCGTAAAGGTTACGTTCACTTCATCGAACAACACCCTTTTGCCAAACTGTACTGATAAATTTGATACCGATAACATCGCCTAGAAAAAATTTTTGCAAAAATAGCCAAATTTATGGCTTAGCCATAATTTAAATCGTCACATCAAAACAACTAAAAAACAGTGTTTTACAACATTTAACCAACCATTAACAGCCATCATTTCTTTGGATTGTTAGCTTTGTTTGTTGAAAGTATGACTAATTATATGATAAGAGTATTACTCGGCATCTCTTTATTGGCGGTGTTTTCTTGCTCTGAAAAGGGCCCCGGGAGTACCACAGTTTATTTCGCCGGGGAAATCGTGAATCCTACCAGCGATTATGTTGTTCTCTTTAGAAATGAAAACGTTTTAGATTCTGCAAAGCTTGACGAGAACAACCGGTTTTCCTTTACATTGGACAAAATTCAAGAGGGCATGCACCATTTCGAGCATTCGCCCGAATGGCAATATATCTATTTTGAAGAGGGAGACAGCATCCGTATCCGTTTGAATACGGTTGAGTTCGATGAATCTTTGGTGTTCTCGGGAAAAGGAAGCGAAATCAACAATTTTCTTGTGGAGCTCTATCTTGCCCATGAAGATGATGAGCGCTTGATCTATTCTTTTTACGAACTGGAACCGGAAGCCTTCAAGAATAAGATGGACTCGCTTCGGCAAACAAAATTGGATTTGCTTCAACAAGTGCAAGAAGAGTACCTTATCAGTGAAAAAGCGGGCCAAATGGCAAGGGCGGCCATCGATTATAACAACTTCATCTATCGAGAAGAGTATCCGTTCTACCACAGAAAAAAGGCAAGGGAAAATGAGGTGCATGAATTGGGCGAAAACTTTTATGGGTATCGCAACGCCCTGAACCTTAACGATAAGGAACTTGCCTATTTCAAGCCCTATTACCACTATGTGAAGAACTACTTGGGCAATCTTACCTATATGGATTGTTCGAAAAACTGTGGTATGGAAAAGCTTAAATCAAAAGACCACCTGCATTACAACAAACACAAGCTTTATCTGGTCGATAGCCTGATTACCGAAGAGGAACTGCGCAATAACCTTTTTCGTAATGTGGCGATGGATTATCTTCTGAAAGAACACAAGTCAAATGAAGACTGTGACAAGTTTATCCAAAAATTTACCAAGCTTTCGACCAACGACGAACATATTGCCGAAATAAACGATCTCTACCAAGGCATTCAGCGATTGCAGCCCTTTAGCAGTGTACCAAACGTCACTGTTGCCAATACAACGGGAGAGCAAATAGCCCTAAAAGACATTTCAAAAGGCCAAAAAACGGCTTTCTATTTTTGGACCGGCACCCAAAAGGGGCATTTGAGAAATGTCAACAGGCAAATTGCCAAATTGAAACAACAGCATCCTGAATATAGGTTTGTGGGCATCAACATAAAGACTTCCCATGACCAGTGGTTACAATTGATGAGTGAGCATAAGCTCGATACCCTGAACCAATATAGGAGCGATGATTTTGAGGCGATTCAAAAAGGGTTGATTCTAGACAACCTCAATAAATGTGTCATAACACATGATACGGTCATCGTGGATGCCTTCGCCAACGTTTTCTATTCATTCTAAAAAGAAAACCCGTGATGTCAAAAACAACACGGGTTTCAAATCTTGATAGGTAAATCCGCTACGAATTTCCTTTTCTATAGTCTTCCAAGAATTTTTCAAGACCGATGTCGGTCAATGGGTGTTTTAGCAGTCCCAAAATGGCCGAAAGCGGTCCGGTCATGACATCGGCGCCAATTTTTGCGCAATCGATTACATGCATGGTATGGCGTATGGAAGCTGCCAAAATTTGGGTCTCAAAACCATAATTGTCATAGATGTGCCTGATTTCCGATATCAGGTTCAAACCGTCGGTAGAAATATCATCAAGACGACCAATAAAGGGCGATACGTAGGTGGCCCCTGCTTTGGCGGCCAAAATGGCCTGACCTGCCGAGAAGACCAACGTACAATTCGTTCGAATGCCTTTGTCAGAGAAATATTTTAATGCCTTTACCCCGTCTTTGATCATGGGCACCTTTACCACTATCTGTTCGTGAAGCTCGGCCAATTCTTCCCCTTCTTTCACAATACCCTCAAAATCGGTGGCCACCACCTCGGCAGATACGTCGCCATCGACTATGTTGCAGATGTCAACATAGTGTTTCATAATATTGTTTTTACCGGTGATGCCCTCTTTTGCCATCAGCGACGGGTTGGTGGTTACACCATCGAGCACGCCCAATTGCTGTGCTTCCCTTATTTGGTCTAGATTGGCGGTATCAATAAAAAATTTCATCTGTTTTCTTATTAAGATTTGTTGATTTCTTGCTGTTTATCAATTGCAAAACTACAATTTATAAAGCTACAACCTGTAATGATTGCACATCAGTTTCTCAAACCATTTCTGCGGCAATAATCTTTTAAGGGCCACCGACAGTTTTTGCATACGCTTTCCCACCAAAACCTGGGGGCGCGGGTTACTGCGCTCAACAATATTGTACACGGCCTTGGCCACCTCTATGGGATCCTCGCCCGAATCAACATCTTTGTCTATGTCTTCCAATATTCGCGAATAGGTCTCCTCGTACGGCGAACCTTCAACCAATGGGGCATGGTAGCGCCCTGCCGCAATGTTGGTGGCAAAATCACCTGGTGCCAGACAAACTATTTTTATGTTGAAATCCTTGGCCTCCATTCGCATCGCCTCCGACACCAAGGTAAGGGCCCCTTTGGTTGCCGAATAGATTCCCCTGAAGGGCAGCCCCATGTATCCGGCAATCGAGGTTATGTTGATGATTACCCCTCCCCCCTGCGCGCGCATGTGGGGCATTACCTGCTTCATTACACGGATCGGTCCGTTGAAATTGGTGTTGAATGCCTTCGCTATTTCATCATCAGGGGTTTCCTCAATGGCCCCCGTAATGCCCACCCCGGCATTGTTGACCAAAATATCCAATCGACCCTCTTTGCCGATCACTTGTTCTGTGGCATTCTTGATGCTGGCCGTATCGGTCACGTTCAATTCAATCAACTCAAAATCACTAAAATCGGGGTGTTTGGAAATGTTTCGGGTAGTGCCGTACACCACAAAGCCTTTGGCCTTTAAAAAACGGCCTATGGCTTTACCGATTCCTGATGAACCACCGGTAATCAAAACAACCTTTTTTTCCATAGAATTCAGAAGCTTTCAGTACAAAGAAAAGCATAAATAGGGAATCGTTTAAAGAAGGGGGGCAGTAGAATTTTGAGCACAAAAAAAAGGCAAGCTACCTACATCGCACCGCTACGACCACATACCCTTGCTGCGTTCCCGCCCTGGGGGATTCTGCAGGAGCTGGTCGTGTAGGACTTGCCCGTGCAAATATACGATCTTTTAAATTTGTGGCAATCGGTTTACATTCTTAATTTCGGATGCAAATCGTTGAAATCATTCATGCTTTTATGGGAAATCAAATGTTCAAGATTCTTCACTTTTCAATCATATTTTTGTTCTTTTTGGCCTGTGGCGGCGAAAAAGACCCCGCCAAACTATTTTCCATTCAGTTAGAGGGAGGCAACAAGTTTCAGCAGGGCCAATCGGTGGCGGTTACATTGAAAAACAAAAAAGATCTTGCCATTGACAGGGTTGAATACAGTATTGATGGCAAGGTACTTCCAGTAAAGGATGGCAAGATCACCCTTGATGTGAAAAAGTTGGGAAACAAAGAACTGGTGGCCACGGTTGCCTATGGTCAAGAATCGGTCAGCCTATTCAAGAAAATAAAGGTGCTCGCAAAAGACACTCCTGAAATTTATACCTACGAAATCATGAATACCTATCCCCATGACCCGGCCGCCTATACCCAGGGCCTTGAATTCAGGGGAGACACCCTTTATGAGAGTACCGGAAAAAGGGGAAGGTCCACCCTTAGAAAACTGGACTATAAAACCGGGGAGATTTTACAGAAAGTCGACATGGATAAATCGGTGTTTGGTGAGGGCATCACCATTCTGGGCGATAAGGTTTATCAATTGACCTGGCAAAGTGGCATCGGGTATGTGTACGATGCCCGATCATTGGAAAAAATAGACACCTTTAACTATGGGCAAAGCAAAGAAGGCTGGGGACTCTGTAACGACGGCGCCCGATTGTACAAGAGCGATGGCACTGAAAAAATTTGGCTTTTGAATCCTGAGACATTGGTCGAAGAGGATTTTATCGAGATCGTCACCAACAAATCGATTTTCAACAAGGCCAATGAACTGGAGTATGTAGATGGCAAAATATATTCAAACGTGTACCAAAAAGAGAGTATGATGATCATTGATGCCGAATCTGGCGCCATTGAGGGGGTCATCAATTTTGGAGGATTAAAAAGTAAGGTGGCCCGTGGCGCGGAATGGGACGATCTCAATTCGGTCTTGAACGGAGTGGCCTACCATAAAGAACGGGGCACTTTTTTTGTGACCGGCAAAAACTGGAACAAACTGTTCGAGGTGAAAATCTTAAAAAAGTAAGATGCAGGTTTACAGCGAGTCCCGAAGGGTACGCTCGGCAGATCTCGATGAAATGCTGCATGTGAACAACATCCGTTACATTGTTTGGATCCAAGAAATTTCCAAGGCGCATTGGTTGTCAAGGGCCGATGCCAAACTTCAAGCACTGGGGGTTTGGGTGGTACGCGAACACAAGATCACCTATTATAAATCGGCCAAGTTGAACGACGATTTGCTGTTGACCACATGGGTTCTCGAAATGAAAGGCCCCATCTCGACCCGGATTGTAGAAATAAAAAACAATAAAACCGGTGATTTATTGGTTAAAGCAGTAACCGACTGGTGTTTTTTGGATCCCGACACCCTACGGCCCAAACGAATACCTGAAAAGGTTGAAAAACGCTTCCAATAAACTTGGAAACCATGCGACGACTCCTACTTTTGATCATTCCCCTACTGCTGCTGATAGTATCCGTATCATGCAGAAAAGACTTTGATTATGCCCTGGGCAGAGGCAATCTGGGATTTTCAAAAGATACCGTATTTCTTGACACCGTTTTTACCAACATAGGTAGTGCCACCTACACCTTAAAGGTCTACAATACATCGAACAAAGACATTGCAATACCCTTTGTCGGGTTGGCCAAGGGAGAACAAAGTGCCTATCGGCTCAATGTAGACGGACGGGCGGGCAAAACATTTGCGAACATACCGCTACTTGCCAAAGACAGCCTTTATGTGTTTATCGAGACCACTTTTGATATTTCCAACCTATCACAGAACGAGTTTTTATACACTGATTCCCTAATCTTTGGGGCCGATGGCGATGAACAAACAGTTCAGTTGGTCACCTTGGTCAAAGATGCTGTTTTTTTATACCCTTCTAGATTGACGGATGGCACCAAGGAAACCATACCACTGGGATTTGATGAAGAAGGAAATGAAATTCGGGTAGAAGGGTTTTATTTGAAGGATGAAGAACTCAGGTTCACGCAAGAAAAACCCTACATAATTTATGGCTACGCCACAGTCGCAGAGGGAAAAACACTTACTATTGATGCGGGTGCCCGTATCCATTTTCATAAAGATTCAGGAATCTTGGTGCAAGAAGGCGGCTCGATGCAGGTAAATGGCTTGCCCAGCGAAAACGAAGAAATAAACGAAAATGAGGTCATTTTTGAAGGAGACCGCCTCGAACCAGGATATGCCGATATTGCCGGCCAGTGGGGTGCCATCTGGCTGGCCGAGGGCAGCATAGACAACCGTATTGAACATACCACTATAAAGAACGGCACCGTAGGTATTTTGGTCGAGGGCAACACCAATGATCCTGAACCGAAGCTGCGACTCAGAAATGTGCAGGTTCTAAACAGTTCAAGTGTCAATCTTTGGGCCGTGAACACTGCTGTGCAGGCTGAAAACCTAGTGTTGGGCAATGCGGGTTTCAGCTCGCTCTATTGCCAGTTGGGGGGTACATATGATTTCAAGCACGCTACCATCGCAAATTATTGGGATGATGGTTTTCGGGGCGGTCCGGCCGTATTGATCGACAATTTCATAGAAACGCCCTCCAACGCAACAGGCAATGATTTGGTGGCGGCCACTTTTACAAACTGTATTATTGACGGAAACAAGAATATTGAATTATTGCTGAAAAAGAATGATTTGTACGAATTTCTGTACGCCTTTACCAATTGCCTTATTACCTTCAACGACGTCAATGGGCAGTATTTGGCGAACAGTTTGTTCGACTTTCAAGACATTGAACATTATCAAAATATATTGCTCAATGCCAATGCCGAATTTATGGCACCGGCCCAAAACAACTTTTTGATCGGCGAAGGTTCGGAAGCCATTGATGCCGGAGATGTGGATACGGCTCTTTCGGTACCCTTTGACATTCGGGGTGTTGACAGAACCCAGAGCCCAGATGTGGGGGCCTATGAATATGTTCCTGAAAATTAACTGGTTAACTTCAAACCAAAACATCCTAAAAGTGTGGTGTGCTTGCCCGCAAAGTCTTCAACAAGTTGAAAATCATTGATTTTTTTGTGGAAAAACCCCATTTTTTTTAAGGTAAAAATGCAGTCTACATTTAGTGGTACTCGCTAACTTGCAACAAGTTATCGTACCATGGATTATACCTATGCCATAATTGATTCTGATGCGGCGACCAATCTACAACTGCAAATGCAAATGCAAGAGTATGGTGACTTTACCTGTGCCGCGAACACCACAAACTTGACCGATGGCCTTAATGCCATTTTAAAGTTTTCACCCGATGTGGTTATGATCAATTTGGGCGGAGAAGGCCCCGATTGTTTCAATATGGTCAGTGAACTGAACCGGTACCTGTCTAAAATACCCCTATTGATAGGTTTTGCACGAGACAAGCAATACGCCTACAATGCCATCAAAAATGGGTTCTTCGATTATTGGTT
>CEVF01003001.1_pt1 | contig 17054 bp, 14 predicted proteins | sample 356441 | NCBI WGS metagenome assembly CEVF01 (sample SAMEA2622765, study PRJEB7988) | marine metagenome | biome: marine biome (ENVO:00000447); feature: surface water layer (ENVO:00002042); material: "saline water (ENVO:00002010), including plankton (ENVO:xxxxxxxx)" | depth 5 m | reverse complement strand
TGCGATTACCGAGCAGCGGCACGCCGCACCGAAATTGAGCTGAGATTAATTTAGTTCCAATCTGCAAAAACTTCTTCTGCGGCTGAGATAGTCTCTTCGATATCCTCCGTGGTGTGTGCATGAGAGATAAACATGGCCTCGTATTGACTGCAAGGCAAATAGATACCTCGTTGAAGCATCCCATGAAAATAGCGGGCAAACTGGTGTGTGTTGCACTGCTCCGCCTTGGCCCAATTGGTCACCGGTTCGGGAGAAAAAAATAGGGTCATCATACTTCCAACTCGAGCAACAGAATGAGGTATTTTTCCTGCTGCCCGATCAAGACCGTCCTGCAGCTGCGACCCCAGCATCTCAAGCCGCTCATAGACTGCCGGATTCGCTAAATCCCCTAGAATGGCATTGCCGGCTGCCGTCGCCAGCGGATTGCCACTGAGGGTTCCGGCCTGAAACACATCTCCTGCCGGAAGGATGTGGTCCATAATTTCCGCACGCCCCCCGTAGGCTGCCGCAGGCAACCCTCCCCCAACAATTTTGCCGAGTGTGGTCAAATCGGGAGTGATACCCTGCAGTGACTGGGCTCCTCCGAACGCGACGCGAAAACCGGTCATCACCTCATCGTAAATCAGTACTGTCCCGGCCTTGGTGGTCTCTTCGCGTAGGACCTGAAGAAACTCATTCTCTGGAATCACACATCCCATATTCCCGACCACAGGCTCGAGAATAACAGCGGAAATCTCCGGACCTTGGCGGGAAAAGATGCTGCGGATCTCCGCCGGATCATTGTAAGGGAGGATAATCGTATCGCCCGTCGCCCCCCGAGTCACACCAGGGGAGTTCGGCACAGATAGGGTCGCGGCACTGCTCCCAGCAGCAACAAGCAGGCTATCGGCATGCCCGTGATAATTGCCAGCAAACTTGATAATCTTATCGCGGCCTGTGTAACCCCGCGCGAGTCGAATCGCGCTCATTGTCGCCTCGGTACCGGAGTTCACGAATCGTACTTTCTCAATCGAAGGCACCGCCGCAATAATCCGTTTTGCGATTTCAGTCTCTGCTTCAGTGGGTGCTCCAAAACTGGTGCCCTTCACCGCTGCCTCTTGCACAGCTTTTAAAACCTTGGGATGAGCGTGCCCCAGAATCATCGGGCCCCAAGAGCCTATGTAATCGATGTAGCGATTGCCATCTAAATCAAAAATGTACGCTCCTTCGGCATGATCGACGAAGACCGGTGTACCACCGACGGCGCCGAACGCCCGCGCAGGGCTGTTCACGCCGCCCGGAATGACATCTGTGGCCCGGGCGAAGGCATCGCTACTTTTCTGATAAGATCGAACCACCGTTGCTAGCTCCTGATTATGACCAACCTAATGCATTGCCTGACTGATTGATTTGACGCAGTAGGAGGGGACGGCATCTTGAGTCTCACCTCAAATCACCTTAACATTCTAGTCTGTTAAGTTCGAGTCCAGGGAATTGTAGCCAGAAGATTGTGCGTGTAGTGACACGCCGTTGGTCAACGTTTCCATTAATGGTTAACACGCTATAACAAGCGGATCATTCGGCATGGCCAAGTCTACCTATAAAGATGCGGGTGTTGACTTAGAGCTATACCGTGAGTCAATGGCTCGGTTACCCCGATTGCTTCACCGGACCTATACCCCGCGCGTACTGAGTGCAGATGGCGGGTTTGCGGGACTCTTTCAGCTTGACTTTTCAAATAAATTATTTGCCCGCAATTACAAAGAACCCGTTCTAGTGGCGTGTACCGACGGTGTGGGAACCAAACTCAAGGTCGCGCAAGCGATGGATGAGCACTGCACGGTCGGTATTGATCTGGTCGCGATGAGCGTGAACGACGCGATTTGTTGTGGGGCGGAGCCGCTTTTTTTTCTCGACTACATTGCGATGTCACACGACGATCCCGTCCGATTGGAACAACTGGTGGAAGGGATCTCTGCTGGTTGTCTGCAAGCAGATTGTTCACTGCTGGGGGGAGAAACGGCCATTATGCCCGACTTATATGCTCCGGGCGATTATGATCTTGCTGGGTTTTGTATTGGCGTGGCCGAAAAAAATGCGATTCTTGATGGATCCAGCATCAGTGTCGGTGACCATGTGTTGGGGCTTGCTTCTTCAGGTTTGCACTCCAACGGTTATAGTCTCGCGCGGAAAGTCGTCTTCGAGAAAGCAGGACTTGAAAAAGATTCGTACGTCGATGCGATCGATCAGACTGCTGGTGAGGCCCTATTGCAGCCAACGCGTATTTACGTGCGTGCGGTCCGCTCGATCCTTTCGCATTATCGGGTGAAGCACGTGGTCCACGGAATCGCACATATCACCGGCGGGGGTCTGTTTGAAAACTTGGAACGGGTACTCCCGGCAGGTAGGCACGCAAAGATCACGCCTGCAAGTTGGCCAGTTCCGCCGATTTTCCCCTGGATTCAGACATTGGGTGAAATTGACGACGCAGAAATGGAGAAGGTTTTCAATATGGGGCTCGGTTTGGTCCTGGTTGTCAGCCCATTTTATGCCGAAAGCATTCGTCAACAGCTAAGGGATCATAAGGTGGAGAGCTGGTTGATTGGCGAAATCGTTGATCAACCGCGTGGTGTGTCTTGGAAAGACTAGTAGAGCCACGACACTTCGGCGGTTCAACTTTTCTGCTGTGATGACAAATTGGAGCATCAAAATAATGGAACCGGTCGTGGCACAAAAGAATCGTGGGGTGATTATCGCCTACATCAACGAAGCCAAACTCCTCGATGAACGCATGATAGGTGATGTCGGCAACGGAATGCTGGCTGCCATGGAACGAGCAGAAAATAATATGCTGCTCATCAATTTTCAATCGGTCCGATTTATGAGTTCTTCCATGATCGGAAAGATTGTAACGCTCTATAAAAAATGCAAGGCCAACAAAATCAACCTTAAGCTTTCAAATATCTCGGCGGAAATAATGGAAGTCTTCCAGTTAATGAACCTGCAAAAACTCCTAAATATTTATCCTGACGAATCGGACGCGATGCTCGCATTTGAAAAGGATGGCTGGCTAAAATGAATGTTTAATGCACTAATCACAATTTGGCTGACAGGATGAAAGATCCGATTACTCCAGCTTCGGGGGGTTCAACAAAAACTACATCGGCCATGCTTTCCGGTGCTGCAGCTACACCATTGCAATGGAGTGTCTCCTTTCCTTCCTTGCGGGGCAGTCAGAGTACCCAAGTCGGGCTCTGGTTCCGACTAATTGGCCTTTTTTTTGTCGTAATCGGTATGGTGATTTTGATCACTGGCAAAGGGTATTTGGCGACTGTAGTTGGTTTTTTTTTCACCGCAATCATCCTACATCCCTATGTACCTGCTACGTATCGCGTCGATACCGAAGGAATTGAGCGAAGGTTATTCGGACGACGCCAATTTAAGCCGTGGTCCGATTTTGAATCTGCACGAACTAACGATTTGGTACTCTGGCTCTATCCGAAGCAAAACCTTCTGAGCGGACGCTCTCGAAGGGTACTTTGCATTCCACTCAGCAAACAGGGCAACACATCCTGCAAAGAACTTCAGCGAACCATGCCGCTCCGGGTTCGGCATACAGTCGCTGATCAGCCTTACTAAAAATAAACATTGCTGTAACGGCCAAAGAATACGCTCTGATGCCTCAAATTATTATTCTCTCTCAGATCAAGGTCACCGATTTTTTAACCTCGGGTCGAGTGCATCTCTTAATGCGTCGCCCAGGCGATTCAAAGCGAGTAGCGTAAGTCCCAAAGCTAAACCCGGATAAACTACTAACCACCACAAGTTTTGTAGCGGCGTGATAACTCGAACCCCTTCTGCAGCGAGGATGCCCCAGGATACTCGCGGTGGGTCAACGCCCAGTCCAAGGAACGACAAAAAGGCCTCAAACAACATCACACTGGGAATCGTCAGGGTGAGATACACAATCACTACACTTAATAAATTGGGAATTAGGTGTCGAAAAATAATTCTGCCAGTGCCGGCGCCGACAGCTTGAGCCGCTGTAATAAACTGCTCATTACGCAAAACACACACTTGACCACGCACCACTCGAGACATGGTCAACCAGTAAATCGCACCGATTACAAAATAAAAAATAACCGTTTTATCTATGCCCCATGCCAACAGTTGCCGCTTGATATGATCTTCATCAAGGATGGAAATTATAAAAATGACGATAAAAATAAAAGGGATACAATAGAGAATGTCGACGAGTCGCATCATGAAATTATCGATGCGGCCACCAAAATATCCCGCGGTTGCACCATATGTAACACCAATTACAAGTGATACTGCTGTAGCGACAACACCGACTAGCAATGATACACGTGATCCCCACAGCACCCTTGAAAGAAGATCGCGTCCGAAATCATCGGTGCCACAGATACTCGGCACACACCAGTCCCCGAAAAGTCTCAATCGGACGTAAATCAATGTCCGATCCCAGGCGTTGGGATTTGCCCAGACTTGATTCAAGAGTTTCCTCCTTCCCTCACGCTCTACAGCGATTTTTTCCCGAATTGATTCCAATTCATCGTTTGATGTCGATTTACCATGTTTAATTGCCCATTCTTGCTCAAGAGTTTGAATCTCTTGATTCCGTTTATCGAGTTCCTCCGAAAGCGGAACCTCTGCTGCTTGGTCGCTCGATACGACTCGGAGTGTGACCGGATCGAGATTGGGTGGCAGAAAAGCCCGCTGTTCGGGATATTGAATCTGCGGGCTTTGCAGGGGAAACAGCGGCACCAAGAAGGAACTTATCGCCAGCAGAACCAAAAAGGCCAAAGAGGCCATCGCACTGCGATTCTTTTTAAGCCGACGCCATGCGTCACGTTCCAGTGAGACACCAACCAAAGGTGATGTAAGCGATTGTTTCTGATTCGGCGTCATGCTTACTCCGAATAAAGCGTCATTGCAACTGGATCCGAGGGTCCATTATGGCGTAAGAAATATCGACAATCACGTTCATGATGTAGAGGACCATCGTATAGATCAGCACTACCCCCATTGCCAACGGATAGTCGCGTTGCAATGCTGCCTCCACAAAGTAACTCCCCATCCCGCTTAAATGAAAAACTTTTTCAATGACCAACGAACCGGTGAGAATGCCGGCGGCCGCGGGACCTAAGAAAGATATCACTGGCAACAGAGCGGCTTTGAGCGCATGCGTTATTACCACACGTGAACCAGATAACCCCTTAGCATGCGCCGTGCGGATATAATCCTGGTGCAACACCTCCAGCATGCCGGTTCGTGTCAAGCGAGCAATGTAGGCCGCATATGGCGCACCGAGGCAAAAAGCGGGTAGCACTAGATTAGAAACGCCTCCCCATCCGGCAGCGGGAAACAGCGGTATCATGAACACAAACAAAATTATGCAAACACCAGCCATCCAGAAATTCGGGACGGCCATCCCTGTAGTTGCCAGTAGCATCACACTCGCATCAAGCCATGTTTGTCGCCTCAAAGCAGAGATGATGCCCGCCATCACACCGACGATTAGACCAAATGCCAGGGCTAGAATTCCCAGGGATGCAGAAACGGGAAGTCCCTGGGCAATGATCTGATTGACACTGTAATCTCGAATTCTATAACTCGGCCCCAGATCAGGTAATCCTAAACGGAACTTGCCTGCCTCTGTGAGCACGCCAGCAGCCATGCCGAGATGATATCCATATTGCTCAATCAGCGGCTCATTTACACGATAACGATTCTCGATCGCCTGCTTAACATCTGGCTCGAGTTTACGCTCACCGTCAAAGGGGCCTCCGGGCACTGCCCGCATCAGAAAAAACGAAACGGTGAACACCACCCAGAGTGTCAGCAAAAGCCAGATAAATCGGCGCACTAAAAATGCAATCATGTGCCATCCTCTCTAAGGGGTTTTTCGCTGGATTCTGATTTATCAATCGAAATTTCATTCAATGGGTGGAGATCCTGGCTGTTGCTAAAGAAACCTCGAACATAAGGCTTTACTAAATTGGTGCTGACATAAAAGTAAATAGGAATTACCGGCATTTCACCCATAATTATCTCTTCCGCTCGATGCAAAATCTGCATTCTTCTCTCAGGATTGCTCTCGCCCGCTGCTCGATCGATGAGCTGATCAAACATTCGATTTCCCCAACCAGTTTCATTCTGAACCCCACCGGTAACAAACAGGTCAAGAAATGTATTTGGGTCAGGATAGTCGCCGATCCATCCCGCGCGCGCGACATCGTATTCCATCTTTCTAGTCGTCGATAAATAGGTCTGCCACTCCAAATTACGCAGGCGAACATCAACACCCAACCGCTGCCAATCCTGCTGGATTGCTTCCGCAATTTTCCGATGGCTGTCTGAGGTGTTGAAAAGAATTTCTATACTCCTGAGTCCGTGTCCATCGGGATAACCGGCCTCGGCGAGCAAACGACGCGCGGCTTCCAGGTTATAGTCCGGCGCGTGGGAAGCAGCATAATGCGGCAGCACCGGAGGCACGAGGCTGTACGCCGGTTGCTGACCGGCCCTTAGAATCGCATTGCAGATTCGTTCCCGATCGATTGCACGGCTTAGTGCCATGCGGACCAGAGGATTATCAAACGGCGCGCGTGTTACATTCAAACGATAAAAATAGATAGAGAGCGACGACATGGCATGATAATCGGGTCGACCCTGCAATTGCGGAATCACTTCGCTCGGGGGTGATCGCATCCAATCGATGTCCCCGGCCAGATACATATTGAGACCCGTGGTACTCGACTCAACCGCCAAAGCATCCACAGTCTGTATAGCAACCGACGACGCATCCCAATACAGTCGATTTTTCTTTAAACGAATACGATCTCGTAATCTTCGAAAATCAATTTGAAAGGGTCCATTCACCACAATATTTTTTGGGCGAATCCAATTCGGATAACCATGCTCTTCAATGCATGAGCGGTTCACGGGTACTGTGACGTAGAATTGCATTAGGTAGAGAAAATATGGCGTGGGACTTTGGAGTTCGACTTCCAAACGGTACGGATCGATGACACGTATCCCCACCTGATCAAAATTCAGCAGCAGATGGAGACACTTTTCGACATGACCGCCAGGAGGAGGCTGCTGGCTGAATTTACGTTTTGCTCCGTCAACGTTTACCGTATAAATCCAACCCTTTTTTGAATCCGTTAGTTCGTCGTTCCCCGCCGCTGGCTCATCTTGTGGCCGCTCAATTTCAAGCAGCGTTCCGTACAGCATTTGTCCCCGTGGATACATCTGCCGGGATTTTTTCCGCGTTGGTAGCTCGATCTCGACCTGGTCGCCCGGATCCACCGATCCAGAGTTGTATTTTGCGGCGTTGACTACGTAGGCTGACAATACGAAGTGATATTGGGAGCCAGTTTCGGGATGCAATAGTCGCTGCCAGGACCAACGAAAATCCTCAGCCGTTACCGGCGTGCCATCAGTCCAGATCGCATCGCGACGTAGTGGAAAGTTGTAAGTCTTTCCATCTGCGGAGAGAATTTCATCTGTATTTGCCGTCAGAGCCATCGCAGGTAGCGGCTCCAGCGTCCGGGGATCAGGGCGATAAAGTCCCTCAAAAAGCGCGCGAACAATTCGGCCCTCTGGCGAACCTGTGACCTGGGCCGGATCCAGACTTTTGGGTTCCGTGCCATTATTGAAGGTAAACTCGGCCGGGGGCAATGTGCCGAGCGAGGTGGCCCAGAAAATCGCGCTCGTGAGAGCGAGAAACGCTGCTACAGGAAACAGCTTTCGGATTAATTTAGGCATCGGGAGTTCCGGCCAATATTAGCAACCGATCGGGGACTTCCTACCTTCCGGTAGCATAGCCGGTGAATACTGCTGGAAAGAAATCTCATCGTAGAAATACATGCCCATGACAACAACCTCCCCCGAATGGAAGCGATAGCACCTGGTCAGGCTATGCTTTCGCCATTCTCTGTCAAGGCCTTTGGGGCCGGCCGACTGTAAAAAATATTTTCTTGCAAAAAAAAATTTTCTTGTTATTCAAATCATTTCCTTCCAACCCGATGACAGTTACAATGTCGCCCAGTGGGAGTCGCTCGAAAGCACTCCTCGGTGTGCTGGAGTATTGATTTCGGTTCAGACCTGTTGCAGTCCATAACTGCCCCCGTGACTTGACTGGCAATCATCATTACAACAGACCGCTGGAGATTGGCATCTAGCTTCTTCCACAAGGGATACCAATGCATTCGCAGACCAAGAAAATCATCTCGGTACGGAAAGGAATTTGATTGTGACTGCAACAGCCACGAAAACAGATGGAACGAAAATTTTACCCACCGATAACTCTATTCAAGAAAACGGAATCAACACATCGGGTTCAAACCTTGGTGTCAGCTCGTCTGCCGAATCTCCCGATGTCGGCAAGTTGCAGGATAAACTTGCGAAAGATCTTGTAAGAATCTTTAAACTCCTATCTGATGAAACACGGCTGCGGATTCTGTACAGCTTGAGTCAGGCCGAGGAACTTCACGTGCGGGCTTTATGTGAGTTGCTTCAACTCAGCCAACCGGCGGTAAGTCATCATCTCGGTATGCTCCGCAATGCTGGAATCGTTGATCCCCGACGGGATGGAAAGCATAACTACTATCGGATTCTGCCAGGCAATTTCGAGCAGCTTTTAATGCTCGTTTTTGATGGCATTCCCGAAAGTGAGCACGCCATTCGCTTTGGCGATCTGGACCTCCGAAAGCAGCGACCGCAGCAACCTCGTTAACGTTGGTGCTTATCGGCGGGAATTAGATTAGCGCCCTGCGGATAAAAAATCACTGCTGTGCGATTTTGGTCAAACGGATCGATGCTCTAACGGTAAGTTGCGAGAGAGGGACGGAACTGTGGCCTCTGAGCAAATGGATCAAGTATCAGGCGATCCGATCCATCAGCGCCATAAGAATCCGGATCCGCTTAATCGGCCGCGAGAATTGGTTGTTGTGTGCGGGCCGATGCGGAGCAACGTGAATCTGTCGAGAATGGTTCGGGCTTGTGGGTGTTTTGGGGTCTCCAAAGTCTTCTGCATCGGTCGCGGCCGCGTGATCGAGAAAATTGCCCGGGACGGCAAGAGTCGAGTGCAGATTGCGACGCATCGCTCCCTGTCCCCGCTGCTGACAACATTACGGCGGGACGGCTATCACCTTGTCGGTCTCGAACAGGCCTCTATTTCGAAATCACTCTACACATATGAATTTCGAAGGCGGACGGCTTTGATTGTGGGGAACGAGAGAAAGGGCATTTCGGAAGCTGTGCTGAGCACGGTAGATGATGTGGTTGAAATTCCCGTCTATGGACTTCCCTTCAGCCAAAATGTGGCGACCGCCTCAGCAATCGCAATTTACGAGTACTGTCGCCAATTTCCACAGGGTTAGCCGCCTTGGGCACCATTTGACTGCTCGGCATTCGATTTCTTCGTCGATGAGCCCTTGATTTTGGCGACTTTGCTCACTGCCGTTCTTGTCAGCTCTTTTCACACCGGATAGACTCGTTGCATTGCATCAGGGAACGGAGTGCTGTTCCTAATTCCTCTGTTCTTCGGGACGCTGTCCCGCAAACTATCTTGAATTGGATCGCAGGAGATCGCGCGCGTGCCTGGAACGTCTGTTATCGGACTGCAATGGGGGGATGAGGCGAAAGGTAAGTTGGTCGACCTGCTGACCGATAGACACGATGTTGTCGTCCGCTATCAGGGAGGGGCCAATGCAGGACACACCGTCGTGGTCGGTCCTGAGACCTACAAACTTTCGCTGATTCCTAGTGGAATCATTAATCCAGGCGTTCAGTGCGTTGTTACCGGTGGGGTGGTAATCAATCCGAAAACAATGCTCAGTGAAGTGGATGGCCTCGTATCTCGGGGACTTCCGATTGCAGGAAATTTGCTCATCAGTGATCGTGCCCACATTATCTTTCCATGGCACATGGCGGAGGATCGGATTCTTGATGAATCAACTGCCGACGGGGAAAATATCGGCACCACCCAACGTGGGATTGGCCCCTGCTATCGCGATAAAGTCGGGCGTTCCTATGCGCTACGCCTCGGTGATCTTTACCGACCAACGCTAAAGAGTCGCATTGAACACATCGTGGGTGTTAAGCAGAAGCTGTTGTCCGCGCTCGACCAGTCGCTAAGTGACAGCTTGGATTCGGACGCCATTTATCAAGAGTATGCAGAATATGCCGAACGCATGCAGCCCTACGTGGGTGATACAAACTGCTACCTGCTTGATGCGGTTGATAGCGGTAAACAGATACTCTTTGAGGGGGCCCAAGGATCACTGCTCGATATTGACCATGGTACCTTTCCATTCGTTACCAGTAGTAATAGTTCCGGCGTAGGCGTCTCATCTGGATCAGCCGTTGCCGGACGATTTATCGATCGCATCATAGGAGTCGTCAAGGCATACTCCACCAGAGTGGGCGGTGGCCCGTTTCCCAGCGAGCAGGAAAACGCTGCAGGGGTACACCTGCGTGAAAACGGTAATGAATATGGTACCGTCACCGGCAGGCCGCGCAGATGCGGTTGGTTGGATGGAGTGGCCATTCGCTACTCCGCGAGGCTAGGAGGTGTTGACGAATTAGCAGTCATGCTGCTTGATGTACTGAGTGGCTTGAAAGAGTTAAAAGTTTGTACTGCCTATGAAGTAAATGGAAAAAAGACCAGCGATTTTCCGAGCCATGTCGACCAATTACGGGACGCCGTGCCAATCTATGAGACGTTACCTGGCTGGAATGAAAAAATTGAGGATGTACAACACCTGGAAGAGTTGCCCGCAGCAGCAAGGCAGTATTTAGAGTTTATTAGCCACTACGTGGAACGGCCGGTGACTTTTGTGTCTGTGGGACCAGACCGGAAACAGACGATCTTGTGTGGATCCGAAATGAAGAGGTGTGGCTCGGTTTGACCTGCGATTTTGTGCATTCGCCTTATTGCTTTTTTACTCAAGAATCTGAAGCATTGTGTCTGTAACCAACTCTACTGCTGCCGGAAGCACTCTTAAATCAGAAGCCCTGCCCGCTTCTTTGTCGGACCTCGATCGTCACCGATGGCCCGCGCATATTGCAGTCATTATGGATGGTAACGGAAGGTGGGCACAACGACAGGGACTGCCACGCATCGAGGGGCATCGCAGGGGCGTGCAAAGCGTAAGAGCGATTGTCGAAGAGTCGGCACAGATCGGCATCGAACAACTCACTCTCTATTGTCTCTCCAGCGAGAACTGGAAGCGTCCTTCCGCTGAACTTGATTTTTTGATGTTGCTGCTTGAGCAATATATGATCGAAGAACGACCCACAATCATGGAGAACAATATCCGTGTCTCCACGATCGGTCGAAGGGAAGGAATACCAACATCCGTGCAACATGAGATCGACCAGACGATTCGCATGAGTTCGGCTAACCCTGGAATGCAACTTTGTCTTGCCATTAACTATGGCGGTCGCTCAGAGCTAATCGATGCGGTACAAAAAATCGGGGACCAAGTACTGGAGGGAAATCTCCGGCCGGAACAAATTACTGAGGAAATGATTAATCAGCATCTATACACTCGGGGAATGACCGATCCTGATCTGCTGATCCGAACCGCTGGTGAAATGCGTGTAAGTAATTTTTTGCTGTGGCAAATAAGCTATGCGGAAATATGGGTTACGGACCGCTGCTGGCCTGAGTTTCGAGAAGAGGATCTTCATGAGGCCATCAAGGATTTTGCGGATCGTGAGCGGCGGTTTGGCGGACTTAAAAAATAGGATCGCACAAAATGAGAGGCAGTGAATTACTTCAAATGGACCTCTCTGCCGAGACCAGGCAGGATGCTTCCCAACTGCCGGAAGCAGGGGCAATATAATATCGGCAGATCGGATTCCAATCAGCGTGTTACACTGGCGATTATCACTAGGAATAGCGTTGATCCTGATACTCTGTGGGGTCTTTTGGCTTGATACGACCATTGCTAAGCCCGGCATAATTCTTTTACCGGTTGCGATTTTAGTCACCCTTTTGGCGAGCAGTGAATTCATCCGTCTAACCACTGATCGGGATTTAGGGCCGCAAGCGGGATTGGTCTATGGCGGAAGCATCTTCATCGTTCTGGTCAGTGGCATCCCTTATCTCTCTAAAATCCCTCCATTGGACTGCCCCTTGTCCAATCTTGGAATTGCGATGCTGGCATTTGTTGCCGCATGTATTGTGGCGTTCATTACAGAGATTGCTTCTTACAAAACCGAAATAAATGCGATACCGAGGTTGGGACTTACAGTCCTAGGAATTTTCTATATCGGCCTGTTAATCGGTATGCTTACATTATTACGGTTTATAGACAATGATCGTTGGCAGAGTCTGCCGTTGATAAGTCTCATTGTGACGGTGAAGATGGGTGATATCGGCGCATACACGGTCGGTCGCCTGGTGGGAAAACATCGGCTGACGAAACAGTTGAGTCCAGGAAAGACGATCGAAGGAGTTGTAGGGGGAACCCTCTTTTCAGTTGCAGGGTCTTTTTTTGCACTGCGGATATTGCCGGCCTGGATGCAGCTTCAAACACCTCGCCTCGACGTATGGCAAATTGCCACCTACGGAATCTTAATGGGCCTGGCCGGAGTACTCGGAGATCTGGCCGAATCGTTGATCAAACGTGGCACTGGCCAGAAAGACTCCAGTGGCTGGCTTCCTGGTTTTGGCGGTATCCTAGATCTGATCGACTCGCTTCTGTTGGCCGGTCCGCTGAGTTATCTTTTCTGGCTTTGCGCCACGCAATAAAACCGCTTTACGTTTCCGTGTTGCGGCGCAGCCGAGTTTGGTTGTTGCCAAAGTCACCACACACAAGAAGTGGGGCATTCAAAAATTTATTGCCATAAATCAATATATTATATGCGTTTATGGCAATCCAACTTCAGCTCGCCTATTCGGAGAGCCAATTCGTTATCATTAGAGCATGGACACGTCATGCAGTTGCTCTTACTCGGTTAAGGTGCTTTTGTCGCCATTTTTTGTTGATGTTTGAAGCAACAATTTCGGTCGCCGACCCTGAATCCTTGATGCCCCTTTTCGGCCCCAACGATCGCCACATCCGGCAGGTCCGGGAGTCCCTTGGGGTCACCGTCTCAGCGCGTAATGGTTTGATCCATATCGCCGGAAGCGAGGATGCTGTGCGCTCGGCCACGCAAGTGATCGAAAAACTGCAGCACCGATTGCACCACCGGGGAGCTTTGTTTACTGAGGATATCAGCGAAATTCTTTTGCACGTTGGTGCTGCAGCGCCTGGGGTGATGGAGGCGGCGCCCATCGCGGTGCTTGCCGATTCGCGACAAATCCATCCCAGAACGGCGGGACAACAAGCTTATGTGAACGCAATTACAAAACATGAGCTCGTATTTGGGATCGGTCCCGCTGGCACCGGAAAAACGTTTTTGGCAGTCGCAATGGCGGTGGCCGCTTTGAAAGAAGAGGCCATAAAAAAAATAGTGCTTGTGCGACCGGCGGTTGAAGCAGGTGAGAGCCTCGGATTTTTACCGGGTGACATCGAGGCAAAAATTAATCCTTACCTCAGACCCCTCTTGGATGCTCTACGGGACATCATTGACTTTGAGCAATTCAAACGTTTTTCGGAACAAGATGTTATTGAGGTAATCCCTTTGGCATACATGCGGGGGCGAACTCTGAATGATGCATTTATCATCCTCGATGAAGCGCAAAATGCTTCGATTGCTCAGATGAAAATGTTTTTAACCCGCATGGGCATTGGTTCTAAAATTGTTGTTGCTGGTGACATTACGCAGATTGACCTACCCGCGCATCAGAAAAGTGGCCTCGTGGATGCGATGCATCGGCTCCGAAACATAAAGGGGTTTAAAAGTGTCAGATTGACCGAGTCCGATATCGTTCGGCACCGACTCGTGCAGGAAATTGTGCAAGCATATGACGATCCCTCAACAGGCACGCGGAAAGAATAAAAAATGAATTCGGGATTGCCCAAAAAAAATAAAGGGTATCGTGTCTCTGGCATGGACCCTATTCCGCGCCTTTCATCGCAGATCTGGTCTTCTGTGACGCGAGGCGACGTATTATTGCGGGTGTTCTGCTGCGTGCTGGCGACCGTTGTCATGATCATCGCCACACAAGCGTGGCTACCGCCCTTCTCCTATCGGGAGGGCTTTACGCCAATCCGTGATATCGTTGCCAGTGTCGACTTCAGCGTTCCCAATCCCGGCAAGGTAGAACGTGAACGCGAAAATGCACGGCGCGACGCAAGGCAAGTCTATGTAAACAATCCACAAGCGATGAAATCGCTTGAAACAGAACTACAGTCAGACGTAACCAAATTAATCGCAGCCGAGAATTTTGATGATGAGATTCAGCAGCTATGGGCGCAATTCCAGGCGCCTCCCGATAGCAATGAATCAGCCTCTTCCGAGGAGGTAATCAAAGCAACACGTGCGTGGGAAGCATCGTTTCGCGCCTTTCAGGACGCACTGCGCGGTGCCCGGAAACTCCAATTTGACGCTGCGATTCAAAAAACCCTCGGCGATATTGACCAACACGGATTACTGGAAAAGCTTGAAAAAGAAGAAGGGAATCAAACAGAGATATTGGTCTATCCCCAGCGTGACTGGGACGCAAGAGAACGCGTGGATGTTCGCGATGTACAGATTGCCGCAGCAAAATTGGCTCTGGCGGAGGACCTTCAACGTGAGTTCACCACGCTTGAGGACGAAATCCGCAAGGCCGAAAGGCAACAAGCCAGGCAGGTTTACATTCACGAGGCGGAATTACTCAAAAAGCTTCGTCAACAACTAGTCGCTGATTTATCGGCTTTGCAGGAATCGAGCAGCACCGGAAATAATGTTGAAGCGATTTGGCAGAGGTTCCTTCCGACAGATGCGGATAATAAAAATACTAAACAGGAAGAATCCGACACGCTGAAAAAGTTCCAGCAATTGCTCTCTTCAGAGTCGATTGAAAGTCTGCAAACCGTATTGGCCGGGACACTTGGTGAATTTGAGCGTCGTGGACTGCTATTGGATTTAAAGCCAATCGATGAAGTGCCCGAGGGAAATCGTGAAGAAATATTGATTATAGGTCTTGATAAACAGAAAACTCCGGAGAAGGTATCTGTTTCAGATGTAAGGTTAGATACGATCAAGCCGCTGATCCGTGAACGATTAGAGAAACAACTGAACTCCCTGGAAATTGCCGGGCGTATTTTCACTTGGCTGGAAAATAGTTTACCGGGTGCCACAACGCTTAAATATCGCCCGACAAATGAAGCTGATCAAGGTAAGATGGCTCCGCCCGAACTTGCCGCACGAACATCTTTTTGGCTGCAAGATCGTTTGCCGGTGACGCTCACCTATGACGATCAGCGAGCCGAGGAGGTTCGTGATGCGGCCGCAAATAAGGTTGTGCCGGAAGATTTTTCCACGCTTTATCATGCTGGTGATGACGCCATGGCCAAGGCACAACGTTCCATCGACAGCGAAAGCATGGCCTTACTCGCTGCCGAATACGAAGTACAACTGGAACACCTGAGCACCCCGGCAATGCTGGTCAGATTATTGTCAGTGTTCGGAATGTATCTGGCAATTTACACCCTTTGCGGCCTCTTTATTTTTTACCGCTATCCGGAAATTCTGATCAATATGCGACGTTTCGCGAGCCTCCTCGGTTTAACAGTTCTCACAGTTATTATCTGTTACCTCGCAGGTCGTTGGAGAGTGGAAGCGGTTCCCATGCTGCTATTCGGGATGACAGTCGCCATCGCATACAACCAGGAAGTTGCCCTTTTGCTGACTGCGACGATCGGACTGATTGTCGTGCTTCTGTTAGGTCAGGGGCTAGCGCTGTTTGTGATTCTCGTAGCAGCGACGTCGACTGCTGTCTTGATGCTTCGCCGAGTGCGAAGTCGTGTCAAGCTGGTCTATGTAGGATTTTGTGCGGGAGTGGTCGCGATGCTTACCGCAGTCGGGGTCAACGTAGTCGCCGGGCAACCCTTGGATCAGGCCATTCTGATCGATGCGGGAAAGTTTTTTCTCTGGGGTTTGATGTCCGGTTTTGCAATGACGGGCCTGCTCCCCTTTATTGAAACACTCTTTGGCGTTTTAACGGAGATCAGCCTTTTGGAACTCGGTGATGTAGCACACCCGCTGCTGCAGGAATTGGTCCGGCGTGCACCGGGCACCTACAATCACTCCATCAACGTGGCCTCCATGGCGGAAGCGGCCGCCGAGAGCATTGGAAGCCGAGGGCTACTTCTCCGCGTTGGGGCCTATTTCCATGATATCGGAAAGATGCTCAAACCACAGTATTTCGTGGAAAACCAGAGAGATGACCACAATCGACATGAGTCGCTTGTTCCGGCAATGAGCACCTTGATCATTATTGCTCATGTCAAGGATGGTGCGGATCTGGCAAGACAACACCACTTACCCCGATCAATTATCGACTTTATTCAGCAGCACCACGGAACGACTCTGGTTGAATATTTTTATGAGCGTGCAAACGAGGACTCGCAATCAAACCCAGATGGCAACGAGATAGACGAAAATGCATTCCGCTATCCGGGCCCGAAACCACAAACTAAAGAGGCCGGGATCTTGATGCTCGCAGATGCCGTTGAAAGCGCGAGTCGTGTGCTTGTCGAACCGACCCCCTCCAGGATTGAAAGCCTCGTAGAGGACATCGCGATGAAACGACTACTGGACGGCCAACTCGATGAATGCGGTCTAACTTTGCAAGAGGTACGGTCTGTTCAAGACAGCCTAGTGAAATCGCTTATCGCGGTTTACCATGGACGGGTGAAGTATCCAGGACAACAAACGGCATAAGTAAACATGTCTATCAGTGAGTCTACTTTTGACACGGGGCCCTACCAGGTCAATATTTGCAATCAAACGTCACAGAAAGCGGTGAATCAGAATCTCTTGAGGCAAGGCATTTGTTTAGTGCTTCAGGATTACAAGATTGAACGAGCTGTCATCGGACTAGGGATTATCACCGATGACGCCATACAAAAAATGAATAAGCAATTTCTGGATCACGATTATGC
>CEVF01152744.1_pt1 | contig 17071 bp, 12 predicted proteins | sample 356441 | NCBI WGS metagenome assembly CEVF01 (sample SAMEA2622765, study PRJEB7988) | marine metagenome | biome: marine biome (ENVO:00000447); feature: surface water layer (ENVO:00002042); material: "saline water (ENVO:00002010), including plankton (ENVO:xxxxxxxx)" | depth 5 m | reverse complement strand
CAGTATTCGTTTAAGGTATTCCCGATAGGAGTAATGGCTCCCATTCCAGTTATAACAACTCTTTTCATAAGCTCAAAAAAAGGTGGTCTTTATGAGGGTTAACCCATGTTGTGGTATACATTTTGAACGTCATCGTCTTCGTCAAACTTTGCTAAAAGCTTTTCAACTTCAGCTTGCTGTTCTTCGTTGAGTTCTTTTGTGTCGTGTGGGATTCTTTCAAAACCAGAGGAAATTATTTCTGCTCCCATTTCTTCCAGCTGACTTTGAATGGATCCAAAGTTTTGAAATTCCCCGTAGATGGCAATTTTACTTTCTTCTCCATCGTCTCCGGTGTCTTCAAATACTTCTTCTGCTCCAAAATCAATTAACTCCAGTTCTAATTCTTCAACGTCAAATTCTCCTTTTTGAATGGAGAACTGGCATTGGTGGGTAAACAGGAACTCCAGTGAACCGGATGTTCCCAGACTTCCTCCGTTTCTGGAAAAGTAACTTCGAACATTAGCTACTGTTCTTTGATTGTTATTGGTGGCTGTTTCCACGAAAACGGCAATTCCATGTGGTCCGTATCCTTCAAAGTTTACGGGTTTGTAATCTGCTGTATCTTTTTCGGATGCTTTTTTTATGGCGCGCTCAACATTGTCTTTTGGCATGTTGGCGGCTTTGGCGTTTTGAATAACGGCTCTAAGTCTTGAGTTGGTTTCAGGATCAGCCCCTCCTTCTTTAACGGCCATTACAATATCTTTTCCAATGCGAGTGAATGTTTTTGCCATTGCACCCCATCTTTTAAACTTACGCGCTTTTCTGAATTCAAATGCTCTACCCATGGTTGTGTAATTTTAACTCCAAAAATATTAAACCCTGTTGTTATAGCAAAAAGAAAGGGCGATTGTTCTATCGCCCTTTTACGTTGTTTTTATTTTGTACTGCTTATTCGCAGGTTTCTTTTACGACTGATGTGATGTAAATATTGGCTTCAGACCATGTTTTTGAAATTCCATCAGCTCCTTTGTGCAATACTTCACATGCTTTGTTAATGGCTTTCAAAGCTGCGCCTGCACCAAAGTCTAAAACGTCAATTGTTCCATTGATGGACAGTGTGTCTTCAACAACTGCATAGTCAAAATCAACTTCATTGGAAACAGCGTTAATGGTTAGTTCAATTTTTACTTGATTGGAGTCTTTGTTGAAGCTCACAATTTTACCAGTTATGTTTTGTGTAGATACCATTTTTCCAAAGTATTCTTCACGGAGCCTTTTGTTTCTGCCAATGTCATTGGTTTCAAGGTAGTCTGTTGGAATGGAGATGGTTGCGTTGGCAAAAATTTCTTCCGGTGTATCGGCAACGGTTGTTGAGTCTACAGTAAACTTTTTGAAATAACCTTTTACTTCTACTTTATCGGTTGTTTTGAATCCGCCAAAACCTATTTTAGTTCCTTTTTGATCGTATCCTTTTTTACAAATTTCTTTCTCTTGAATTTGAGCTGTTGTATCTATTTGAGGGATTTCTGTTTCAGGAGCGGGTGGTTTTTGTTCTCCTCCGCATGAGGCTAATAATGCCATTGTTGCAATTGAAAGAAGTAATTTTTTCATTTTTTGTTTTTTGTTGTTCAGCTGTTTAAAACTACGCAATTATAAATGAAATTTCTCCATAATTTCATCAAGTTATTTAATGGCGTGTTTGTCTTTTTTTATAAACAGTTTTTAATCAGGAATAAATTCATAGGCTCCGGCGTCAGGTTTGTCGTCGTCGGTTCTTGAATTGTCGTTGAGGTCAAATTGTAAATTGATGAGGTCATCATTTACTTCGTTCACTTCTCCCAGATCTTTTGCTGAGGAATTTTCGCCGAGGTTGAAATTATGCATGTTTACATCAACAAAATCGGGTGCTTTGTTAATTAAACAATTCACAAAATCAGAGGTTTCGGTATCAACATCTTTTGTATTTACTTTTATTAAACAATTTTTGAATTGATAGTTGAAAATGCCCTCTTCTACTTTACTTAATATAATTTCATTTTCTTGAGACCCGTATAGTATACAGTTGGTAAAATTGGCTGCTTCTAAGTCTCTGGGTATTATATTTCTACTGTTGTCTTCAAACCAGTTGTTTAAAACAACCGCTGATTTATCAATGCTATTGGGTGCATAGTTTCCGAACGTACAGTGTTTAAAGTTGTAATTTCCACCAAGCGAGAAAGCACCACAATAGTCTCCGCAATTGGCAAAAACACAATTACTGCCTTCTATCCACGATCCTCTCCCTGAAATACCGATGCTGCTGCAATTATATATCATGGTGTTGCGTATGGTTAACGTAGGGTTTGAACTTGCGGAAGGGTTGATGGTATCGGCTTGAATCCCCAAACGTGAATTTTTAATTATTGCCCAGTTGACTTCATTATCAATACTCAAGGGAAACAGGTAAATTCCCTGCCATTGCCCGGCAATATTATCGTAAGCGGGCTCTAATCGGTCGCCTTCCAAAATAACGGGTTCGTCTTTTGTTCCATTTACTTTCAAAGAACCTTTATTCAAAGCTACCAATGCTCCATTACTATGAAAGTATACGTGTGTTCCTTTTTCAATTGTTAGTGAGCAGTTTGTATCGATTACTCCAATTCCATAAACGACATGTGGCGTATCGTTTTCCCAGACATCATCGCAATTGATGTAAAAGGAGGAGTTTGCATTTCCGGATTTATGAAAAATGGCATTCTGGCCAAAGGCGACGAGTTGAACGTCCTGAAAATTACCATTGGTGGTAAATTCCACAGAGTCGGTTACAACAAAAGGAAGGTTGGTGTTGCCCGGATCAACGGTTACGTCTGCATACACCCACATGGAATCTTTAGCTCTGATTTCCAGGTCTTTGAATTCTACACCAGGAACGCCATTAACGTTTAATCTGAAAATGGAATTTGTTCCTCCTGCCAACTTGATGCTTGATATTCTAATCTTGTTGTTGTGTTTGTTGTATATTTTAAATTTTCGTGTACTGGATCCAACTGTGGTAAATACGGTATCAAAAAACAGGGTGTCGGTATCAAAGGATACTGTTTCGCTTCTGCTTATTGTTAAATGATCTTTCTTACAAGCAAATAAAGCTAAAATACAGAATATAGATATTGCGGTTATCTGTTTGAACACGGAGGCTAAAGTTACGCCAAAAACGGTGTTGAATTGTATTTATTATCTTTGATTTCAACTGAAGGTCAAAAAAATCTCAAAATCTTTTGCATTTTAACTATTTATAGCCGTATCTTTGTCCCCCATAAAATTTTAAGAGATGCAAAAAGAAATTCATCCGGAAAATTATAGATTAGTCGTATTTAAAGATATGTCTAATGAAACTCAGTTTATAACGAAGTCGTGTGCTGAGACTAAAGAAACAATTGATGTTGATGGTGTGGAATATCCTTTATTTAAACTGGATGTCTCAAATACCTCTCATCCTTTTTATACTGGTAAATCAAATGTTGTTGATACGGCCGGTAGAATTGATAAATTTAAAAATAGATTCGCAAAACACCTTAGTAAGTAATCTTTTAAGTTGTTCTAAAATAATGAGGCCATTCCAAAACGGAATGGCTTTTTTTGTTTGTACTTAGATTTAGGTTATTTTCACGTTATGAAGATTGTATTGGTTGATACAAACTGGAAAAAGTTTTTGCCGGTTTCTTATACACGTCCGGTTTCGCACTTGAGGTGCGGAATTTTGAAGGTGTATGAAAAATGGGAAAAGTTGTTGAATGCAAATTCGGTTGCTGTATCCGAGGAGTATTTAAATCAAAAGTTTTTTGAAGAGGTAGAGGGAAGTGTTTTGGTTATTAATAGTAAGGTTCTTCCCAACAAAAATTTAATTGAGGCTATTCAGGGGTTGGCGGATAAAGAAATTTTAACATCCGAAGGGACTTGGCTGGCCATTCGTTCTGAGAATGGTTTCGATCGAGAGAAATGGAAGGATGCTAAACCTGTTGTGTATTCCGGTGATTATTCTACACTTGAAAATTGGTGGGATATTTACAAACAAAACGGAGAAGAAATCCAAAACGATTTTGTAAGTATAACAGAGGGAAGAAAATCGCAACCTTTGTCGGTTTCGAATAATTTGATTGGTTCCTCAGATAGATTGTTTATTGAAGAAGGGGCTTATCTGGAAGGCTGTACTTTAAATACAGATTTTGGATGTATTTACATTGGAAAGAATGTTGAGGTAATGGAGGGATCTATTATTCGGGGAGGTTTTTCAGTATTGGATGAATCAAAAATTAAATTGGGTACCAAAGTGTATGGCCCTACTTCTATAGGACCGAAGTGTCGAATAGGTGGTGAGATTAAAAATTCTGTTTTTCAGGGATATTCCAATAAATCGCACGATGGGTATCTTGGCAATTCGGTGATTGGTGAATGGGTGAATTTAGGCGCTGATACGAATTGTTCAAATTTGAAAAATACATTCTCGAAGGCAAAGGTGTGGAGTTACGATGAGGGGAAGATGATCGATTCTGGAGAGACGTTTCTGGGGTGTTGTATAGGAGATTTTTCCAAAACGGGAATAAGCACTATGCTGAATACGGCGAGTGTTGTTGGGGTAAATGCTAATGTATTTGGATCTGGTTTTCAAAAAAAAATCATTCGTTCCTTTGCTTGGGGAGAGGGTGAAACCTATGCGTTGGAAAAAGCTTGGGAGGTAAATAGAAATATAGCTCAAATGAATGGAGAGGAATTAAGTGATGCGGATTATTTAATTTTGCAGAGTATAAACTCCAGTAATTTAGACTTCGACTTATAATGTCATAATGTCAAAAAAACTGATTTGGCACATGGCTTGAAGTATAAGCCCAATAGAAGATAAAAGTGCAATGAAATCACTTTATAAGTGTTAAGAATGACAAAAAAGGTGGCGATTCGGCCACAATGACGTAAAAAAAATATTATGCAGGAAGGAGTATTTGATTTTCAAGGTTTAATGTTAAGCCAGATTATAGAGGAAGACGCTGAATTTATTCCATTGCTGACTACTGAAGAGGACGAGGATGTAATTGATGCCTCTATTCCTGAAGAGTTAGCTATACTTACTTTAAGAAATACGGTTTTATTTCCAGGTGTGGTTATTCCAATCACTGTAGGAAGGGACATGTCTATCAAATTGGTTAATGATGCCTATAAAAACGGGAAAACAATTGCTGTTGTTGGACAAAAAGATCTGGAGCAGGAATCTCCCGGACCAAATGATATTCACAGCATTGGTACGGTTGGCCACATTATGAAAATTTTGAGAATGCCCGATGGAAATACAACGGTAATCATTCAAGGTAAAAAAAGGTGCAGAATAAAAGAGGTGACTTCTATTGATCCTTATTTCTACGGTAAAATAGATAAGCTTTCGGAAACGCGTCCAAAGCCAAAAAACAAGGAGTTCAAAGCGTTGGTTTCATCGTTAAAGGATCTGGCGTTGAAAATTATTAAAGACTCACCAAACATTCCTTCGGATGCTTCTTTTGCCATTAAAAATATTGAGAGTGACTCTTTCCTGGTGAATTTTATTGCGAGCAACATGAATTTAAGCATGGAGCAAAAGCAGAAGTTGGTGGAAGAGAATGACTTAAAAACCAGAGCGATTAAGGTTTTGGAGTTGCTTACCAAAGAGATGCAGATGCTGGAGATTAAAAACCAAATTCAATCCAAGGTAAAGGTGGATTTGGACAACCAGCAGCGCGAGTATTTTCTGCATCAACAAATGAAAACCATTCAGGAGGAGTTGGGTGGAAGTGCTACCGATCAGGAAATTCAAGAGTTAAGGGATAAAGCGATTACTAAGAAATGGGGAGAGAAAGTTGAAAAACATTTCTACAAAGAGCTGGAAAAGCTTCAACGTATTAATCCGCAAACGGCTGAATATTCTGTTTACTTGAATTATTTGGAGTTGCTCATTGAATTGCCTTGGAATGAATACACTGAGGACAATTTTGATTTGAAAAGAGCTCAGAAAATACTGGATAGAGATCATTATGGACTGGATGAGGTAAAAGATAGAATATTGGAACATTTAGCGGTTTTAAAGCTAAAAAAAGATATGAAATCGCCCATCATATGTTTGTACGGTCCTCCGGGTGTTGGTAAAACCTCACTGGGTAAAAGTATTGCGGAAGCAATTGGAAGAAAATATGTTCGGATGTCGCTGGGAGGCGTAAGGGATGAAGCAGAAATACGAGGACACCGTAAGACGTATATTGGAGCTATGCCTGGAAGAATAATTCAAAACATTAAAAAGGTAAACAGTGCCAATCCTGTATTCATTTTGGATGAGTTGGATAAAATTTCTCGAGATGCTCAGGGAGATCCTTCTTCTGCATTATTGGAAACTCTGGATCCTGAGCAAAATGATACGTTCTACGACAACTTTGTAGAACAGGATTTTGACTTGAGCAAGGTGATGTTTATTGCTACGGCGAATTCTTTAAATACGATTCAACCCGCTTTAAGAGATCGTTTGGAAATTATTGAGGTTACTGGATACACCATTGAAGAAAAGGTTGAAATAGCGAGTCGTCATTTGTTGCCTAAACAACTGGATGCGCATGGGTTAAAGAAATCAGATGTTAAGTTAACCAGGAAAGTTTTGCAAAAGCTGGTGGAGGGATATACCCGAGAAAGTGGTGTTAGAGCTTTGGAACAAAAGATAGCTAAAGTTGTGCGCTTTTATGCTAAATCTGTAGCTATGGAAGAGCCTAAGCCACCAAAAGTTACTCCTGAGGATTTGATTCAGATTCTTGGACCGTCAAGGGATAGAGATAAGTACCAGGGGAATGATTTTGCCGGAGTGGTTACTGGTCTTGCCTGGACGGCAGTGGGGGGAGATATTTTATTCATTGAGGTTTCCTTAAGTAAGGGAAAAGGTAAATTTACGGTTACAGGGAATTTAGGAGATGTTATGAAGGAGTCTTCAACCTTAGCGATGGAGTTTTTAAGAGCAAATGCTGAGGTGTATGGATTAAATCCTGAAATATTCGACAACTGGAATGTTCACATTCATGTTCCAGAGGGGGCTACTCCAAAAGATGGTCCTTCCGCCGGTATAACCATGCTTACTGCTTTGGCAAGCGCATTTACGCAACGAAAAGTTAAGGCCAGAACTGCTATGACAGGAGAAATTACACTTAGAGGTAAGGTGCTACCTGTGGGTGGAATTAAAGAAAAGATTCTTGCGGCAAGAAGAGCTGAAATAAAAGATATTATTGTTTGTGAGGAAAATCGTCATGATGTTGAGAAAATTGGTGCGGAATATTTGAAAGGATTAACCTTTCATTATGTAACGGATGCTCATCAGGTGTTAAATATTGCCTTGTTGAATCAAAAAGTAAATCGAGCAATAAAAATTAATTGATGGATTTATCGGGTGCTAAAGTTATACTTACCGGAGGGAGTTCTGGAATTGGAAAGCAAACGGCCAAAGATTTAATTTCCAAAGGAGCCAGAGTTATTATTACGGGCAGGGATGAACAAAAACTGCTTAAAGTTGCCTTGGATTTAGGGTGTACGGGTTACCATGCAGATGTTGGTAATGAGGAGGCAGCTAAAGGTACGGTTGACTTTGCTTTGGAGAAGTGGGGTTCTATAGATATACTCATCAATAATGCGGGTTATGCTGAATTTGGCTTAATTCATGAGCTGGATTTAAGTAAGTTGAAAGCTGTATATGACACCAATGTTTTTGGAGCGGCTGCTATGGCAAAGTATTGTGCTCAGGTTTTCAGGAAGCAAAAATCAGGAAACATTATTAATATCGCATCTACAGCGGCTTCCAAGGGATATCCGCAAGGTTCAATATATGCAACAAGTAAATTTGCTTTAAGTGGAATGACGCAGTGCTGGAGGGCTGAATTAAGGCCTTATAATGTTCGCGTAATCCAGATTAATCCTTCAGAGGTACCTACTGCTTTTGCTCAGGAGAACCGGGTAGAAAGAGAAGAAGAAACCAATAAATTAACTCCGAAAGAAATATCGGATGCAATAGTGTCTTCTTTAGAAATGGATAACAGAGGGATGATTACGGATGTTACCGTTATTGCGACGAATCCTTTCTAGCGGTTAAGTACAATTTTTACTTTTGAAATTATTTTGAAATGAAATTAGACATTTATCAGGTAGATGCATTTACCAATGAACTGTTTAAGGGAAATCCTGCGATGGTTGTTCCATTACCGTTCTGGATCAGCGATGATGTAATGCAGAATATTGCGGTAGAAAATAATTTATCGGAAACTGCATTCTATGTTCGTAATAGTGAGGTGGCGGAAATACGATGGTTTACGCCAACTGTGGAGGTCGATTTATGCGGACATGCAACTCTGGCTGCAGCTTTTGTTGTTTTTAAGAGGGGAGAGGTTGCTGATAATCAAGTTGTATTTAATTCCAGAAGCGGCGCGTTAAAAGTTGATAAAACGCTGGATGGTCTTGAACTGGACTTTCCAGCTACGGTTCCCGTGGCTGCTGAGGTTCCCGATTGGATCAAAAATGTTGGAGGTAATCCCGTTGAGGCCTATTCATGCGAAGATGATTTTTTATTGATTTATGACTCTGAGGAGGCAATAAGAAACTTAACCCCTGATTTTACTGCTTTAAAACGAGTTCCGGTTCGAGGGATTATTTGTTCCTCAACGAGCAATCGGTATGATTTTGTTTCTCGCTTTTTTGCACCTGCTGCAGGAATTGATGAAGATCCTGTAACCGGTAGTGCCCATACTAAACTGGCGCCCTATTGGGCTAAGGTATTGAAAAAAGAAAAGCTGCTGGCAAAGCAAATATCCAAAAGAGGAGGAGAGCTCAAATGCAATTTGCAAGGTAACAGGGTAAAGATATCGGGAGATGCGACATTATTTTTAAAAGGTGAAATTTACTTATGATAAACCTGAGAGATTTATCTGTTTTTCTATTCTATTGAAATTACTTTTGTTTCCCCGTTTTTTGTAATGTCTACAACAGAATTGCATTCAGAGTTATTCCCAGCCCCAAAATCTATTTCATAGTCATCTTCTCCTTCAACTGAATAGTTTATCTTTCCACTGTCAAAAACACGACAATTTGTTTTGACAAGAGGTTCTATTGTTTCACTTTCGTAATTTTTACCATCTTTTCTGTATCCTGAATTACTACCCTCTATGAGCCATTCATCGTCACTTAACAACATGGGAGTTTCAGCCCCTTTTTGTATTGTCTTGGTTCTTGAAAAGGAGTGGTAGCATGAATCGTTGGTTTCGAAATAAATTACTTTGACATCGCCACTTAAGGAAAATTTAGGAGGAAGTAACTGGGAAGGATTAAGTTGAAAATCGCATTTTAAATTGATTTTATCTTTTTTGAAGTAATATTCGTCAGTTTCTATTTTTCTGCTTGTCAGATAAACCAAGGGGTAAGTTTCATAAACTGAAATTACTTTTATTTTACCTCTTCTATGTCGGCCATCGTTTCCTTCGCAATCATAATTACCAAAATCAATTGTGGTATTTATTATAATTTTTTGATTCTCGTACGTTGAGTCTTTCTCAACACGTGCACATTCCTCCAGGATATCATTTTCATCATAGGTTTTTTTAGTTACTGTTCCAATAACTTCAGCCTGATACGTTGTGTTAATAATTTCAGCGACAGTAACTTCTAAATCAGCATCTAACCTTATGATTTCGGTATCAATATCCAGAACTACGTCTTCATCAATAGTTTTGTTTTTACATGCAGTTAATGATGTTGATATTGCAATAAAAAAAAGGAGTTTAATGAGTGGACTGTATATTTTCAATGGTGAGATTTTTTAGGTTGTGTTATTTAAACTGCTAAAATTAAAAAAGGTTGCCTGGTTTGATAACTATTTTAGTTTTTTTATTTTTGCGCAGTGTTGAAAAGGTTGATGTTTGCTTTCTCGGTTTTGAGTTTTGTTTCTGTTCTGTCTCAAGATGAATTTGGAATTGCTCATTCCAATTATGCACCAACAAAAACATTTTTACACAATCCTACTAATACTCTTGATAATAAAACCTGGCTGGATGTTCATTTTATCGGTGCGGGCACTTTTATTCATAATGATTATTTGTATATGAAGGGAACAGAGTTCTCTTTTTCTGAAAATATTCTTTTTCAACAGCAATGGCCGGATTATTTTTACAATACAAGTCTGGATAAAAAATCAGGCCTTCAGGATAGTGATGTTCAGTTAATTTCAGCAGCAATTCAATATAAAAATCATGGTTTTGCATTTTCATCAAGATTAAGAACCTATTTTGATTTTAGAAGAATTACCCCTGAAATTGCTCTGTTAATCGCTCAGGGTTCAAATAATTTTTCAATGTATTTTGATGAAGTCCTGAGTGCCAGTAAGATGTTTATGAACCAAACAGCGTATGCTGAGTATGGTTTTTCGTATTCCAATATGTTTTACCATTTTTCCCGAAAATCGATGGGAATTGGTATTACAGCAAAGTATCTGGTTGGTATTACAGGTGCAGGAATAAAAGTAGACGAACTTGAATATACTTTTGAAAATCCGGTAGATGCTGATTTTTTAACCTATAAAGGTTCTGCGGCTTTTGGTTATGGTTATGGTTCTGGAAATGGTCTGGCGTTTGACTTAGGTTTTGTCTTCAAGAAAACATTACATAACGTAACCCATTATGAACCGTATTCAGAATCCTCTGCATGTGAGACATATGATTATAAATACAAGTTATCGGCCGCTGTAATTGATTTTGGATACATAAATTTTACTGAAGATGCTACCCGATATGATGTTCAATCCAGTTTGTCATCTGCTACACTTACATCAAATACGTTTACTTTTAATGGTTTTGGGGATTTTTTAAATTCTAATTTTCCAAATGTAGCAGAAAGTAATAATTTTATGATGTTAACTCCGGCAGCTTTGAATTTACAAGCGGATTATAATTATGAAAATAATTACTTCATCAGCGGACAGGTTATGCATGGTTTTTTCAGGAGAAAAGCACTGGGTGTCAAACGTTCGAACGTGGTTGCTGTTTCTGGTAGATATCAAACTAAGTGGGTTGAGGGTTCATTGGTTGCTTCTTTATATAACTATGAAGATTTTCGTTTGGGTACAGCTCTTCGTTTTGGATATTTGACTATCGGTACGGATAAATTACTAAGCATGATGGGATTGTGGGATTTTTATGGGACTGATGTGTATTTTAATCTTAGGTATTTCTTTGCAAAGCGTCCAGGTTGCAAGAGAAAGGATAAAAATAGCGATAAGCGAAATGCAACGGATTGCATCAAGAATTAGTGATGGTTATAATCCATAAATAGTTTTCTCATTTTCTTGCAAATCGAATAATAAATCCATAAAATAAGTCTAAACGATTTTTTGTTTTTCATATTCATGGAATTTATGGGTTTTTTCGGTTTCCTTTTCCAGGTTAGGTAGGAATGATTTCTTTTTTTTTGTGAATTTTAGCTAAGTCATTTTGAGTTTACCTGACCTTTTAACAAATTATTTGTGAATACATTTTTTTTTGGAATTGAATTTGTATTCGCTTAATTAATATTTTTATTTAGCACAGATTCAGTAAGTTTTTATGCGTAAGTTATACTCGTTATTTATACTTCTTTTTGCCGTGTTCGGTCTGGGTTTTTTCGTTGAGGAGGCTCCCTTAGCCAATTCGCCGGCTGAAGCCCGGTTTAAGTCGAAACAAAAGGTTCCTGAATTTATTGAAATTGAATCTCCATGGGTAGATTCAATTGTAAACTCACTTAGTCTGGAACAAAAAATTGCGCAGTTAATTATGTATCCTGTTTATAGTAAAAAAGGAGAAGGCGAATTGCTGAAAATTGAGAAATTAATTAAAGATTATGAAATAGGAGGTGTTATTTACATGCAGGGAGGTCCGGTTCGACAGGTAAATGCGCACAATCGTTTAATGGCTGAATCAAAAATCCCTTTGCTTACCTCAATTGATGGTGAATGGGGGGTCAGGATGCGTCTTGATTCGGTAATCCGATTTCCAAGGCAAATGCTTTTAGGTGCTGTTCAGGACGAGTCACTCATTTACGATATGGGAGTTGAAATTGCGAAGCAGTGTTCATTAACCGGTGTTCATGTCAATTTTGCTCCTGTTGTTGATTTAAATGTTAACCCCAATAATCCTGTGATTAATTCACGATCATTTGGAGAAGAAAAGGTACATGTTACCAGATTATCCAATGCATATATGAAAGGTATGCAGGATAATACTGTTCTGGCCTGTGCCAAACATTTTCCCGGTCATGGAGATACCGATGTTGATTCGCACCTGGGTTTACCGGTTATTAATCATTCTAAAGATCGACTTATGGATGTTGAGTTGTATCCGTTTAAGACCTTAATCGATAGTGGTATAGGTAGTGTTATGGTAGCTCATCTGTATGTCCCTGCTCTGGATAAAACCAAGGACAGAGCATCGACTTTATCTCCTAAGATTGTGAAAAAACTCCTTAAAGATAAGCTTGGTTTTAAAGGGCTGGCTTTTACAGATGCACTGAATATGCATGGAGTAAGTAAGTATTATGAAACAGGTGAGGTTGATTTGTTAGCGCTTTTGGCAGGAAATGATATTTTGTTGTTTTCTCAGGATGTAGGTAAGGCTATAGAGTACATTAAAAATGCAGTTGAGAAAAGAAAGATTTCTGAAAAAGAGATTACTTCTCGGGTAAAAAAAGTTATACAATTGAAAAAATGGATTGGTCTGGATCATTTTGAACCGCTCTCTACAAAAGAATTGGTGCCTAAGTTAAATTCCGAAAATGCTAAACTGGTTCGAAGGAAATTGGTGGAGAATTCGATGACATTGTTACAAAACAGAGGGGATGTTATTCCTGTAAAGGGGCTTTCAAGGTTAAAACTAGCAAGTGTCAGTATAGGAGTAAATGAGGTTTCGCCTTTCCAGAAAATGCTGGGCAACTATGCGCCCGTAGATCATTTTTACATTTCATCAAAACCAACCAAGGAAGAGGTTATTAAAATTATTAACGATTTAAAGAGCTATAATCTTACACTTGTTGGAATTCATGGAAATAGCCGCTCTCCCGGGAATAATTTTGGATTAACACAGGAAATGATGGATGTGTTGAATAATATAAAGTCTATGCATCCAACAATTGTTTCTGTTTTTGCAAACCCTTACTCATTAGGTATTTTTCCTGAGTTAAGTGAAGGAAATGCTTTAATTATGGCGTATGAAAATGCTTTATTATCGCAGGAGTATTCGGCTCAGTTAATTTTTGGAGGGATTGATGCCAAAGGAAAATTACCGGTTACTGTTTCCGATCGTTTTCAGGTGGGCGATGGATTAGCCACAAAAAAAAAACGATTAAAGTATTCTATTCCCATTGAAGAGGGATTCAATCCAAAAAAGTTAAAAAAAGTTGATTCCATTGTTTTAAACGGTATTGAAGAAAAAGCATATCCCGGAGCTCAGGTTCTCATTGCTCGAAGAGGAAATATAGTATACAACAAATCTTTTGGTCATCACACTTATGAAAAGAAAAGAAAGGTGAATAGTTCGGACATGTATGATTTAGCATCGATTACTAAGATTACGGCTTCTATTCCAAATATGATGAAACTGGTGGAAAGCGGGGATATAAATTTAGATTACAATTTATGTGATTATCTCGGATATGTGGACACAACGAACTATATCAATATGAACTTAAGAAGGATGCTCGCTCATAATGCAGGCCTGGTTTCCTGGATTCCTTTTTACACCAGAACTATGGCAAGGGGTCAATTAAAGTTTGATGTCTACAGCAATACTGAATCGAATGAGTATAAAAATAAAGTTACGGAAGGGTTATATATCAGAGAAGAATATAGTGATTCAATACGAAATTGGATTATCAATCATGGGATTCATAAAAAACACGATTATCGATACAGCGATCTGGGGTACTATTTTTACAAAGATATTATTGAGAAAAAGACTGGAGAGAGTTTGGATTATCTTTCAGATTCATTGTTTTATAAACCCTTGGGTGCAACTACCTTAACCTACAGACCTCTTGAAAAGTTTTCAAAGGATAAAATTACTCCTACTGAAAATGATATGTTTTTCAGGAAAAAATTGGTACACGGTACCGTTCATGATCCTGGTGCAGCGATGTTGGGTGGGGTTGCAGGGCATGCCGGGCTTTTCTCCAATGCAAATGATTTGGCAAAAATTTTTGCCATGTATATGAATAATGGTCAGTACGGTGGTGAAAAATATATTGATAGTGCTGTTGTTGCCGAATTTACAAAAGTTCAGTTTCCTGAGGAAGACAATCGAAGAGGAGCTGGTTTTGATAAACCTTCCGGTGATGAAAATGGCCCTACATGTGAATGCGTATCGGAAAAAAGCTTTGGCCACACCGGGTTTACCGGAACTTTAGCATGGGCGGATCCCGATAAAGAAATTATTTATATTTTCCTGTCGAATCGGGTGTACCCTGATGCTGAGAACAAGAAGTTGATTCGAATGAACGTCAGAACGCATATTCAGGAAGCTATTTATGCTGCTATTGAAGATTGAACGGAATGTTTTAACTAAGTTTTTCAGGCTTATTATAATGCTTATACCATATATATAAATCTATTTAATTATAAAGTTTAGAGTACTTTTATTTAAAGTAATCTTATTATTTTTCCAAATCTAATAAAGAAGGTTTTAACTTTAGCAGCATCAAAGATTCTATTCTACATACCCCTATTGAATTTTTAAAAGGAGTTGGTCCGGCAAAGGCCGATTTACTCAAAAAAGAACTTGGTTTGTATACCTGGCAGGATTTAATTGAACACTTCCCTTTGCGTTATGTTGATCGATCCCAATTCTATACAATCTCCGAGCTTCATCCAGAATTGCAAAACATTCAAATAAAAGGAAAAGTTGTTAATGTAGAGGAAATAGGGGGTGGAAAAAAATCAAGGTTAGTTGCTCGTTTGAGAGATGAAACCGGCTTGGTTGAACTTATTTGGTTTAAGGGCATAAGGTATATTAAACCTTTACTTAAACCTGGTTTGGAATACGTTGTTTTTGGCAAACCAACACTGTTTAACAACCGATTTAATCTTTCGCATCCTGAAATTGTTCCAACTGTTGAATGGAACAAGAAACAAATGAATGGTCTCGAGGCAGTTTATCCCTCTACTGAAAAACTAAAAGCAAGATATTTAGACTCGAAGGGACTTCGGAAATTAATTGAAAATTTGCTTCTTGAAGTAAATGGAAAAGTGGAAGAAACTTTGCCTGATTATTTGGTGGAGGATTATAAGTTAATGTCCCGGGGTAGAGCTTTTTTAGAAGTCCATCGTCCAGATTCACATTCTATTATTCGGAAAGCGGAGGCCCGGTTAAAGTTTGACGAGCTTTTTTACATTCAAATGAAAATTCTTCGGTCAAAAGTTGCAAATAAGAGGAAGTTTAAAGGGTTTGTTTTTAAAGAAGTAGGGGAAAATTTTAATAAACTGTATAGCGAAGTTTTGCCATTTGATTTAACCGGTGCGCAAAAAAGAGTTTTAAAAGATATCAGAAGGGACGCTGCATCGGGATATCACATGAATCGTCTCGTTCAAGGTGATGTTGGTAGTGGAAAAACCTTGGTAGCTTTAATGTCTATGCTTTTGGCTGTTGATAATGGATATCAGGCCTGTTTAATGGCTCCTACTGAAATTTTAGCGCAACAACATCAATTAAGTATTCAAGATCTACTCGATCCTCTGGGTATAGAGGTTGGTCTGCTTACAGGTTCGGTAAAAACAAAAGATCGTAAAGTAATTCATGAGAATTTAGAGTCGGGTAAATTAAAGATTTTAGTGGGTACTCATGCATTACTGGAGGACAAGGTTAAGTTTAAAAATTTAGCATTTGCAGTAATTGATGAGCAGCATCGATTTGGTGTTGCACAACGCTCCAGACTCTGGAAAAAAAACACCAGCCCACCGCATATCCTTGTAATGACGGCTACGCCTATTCCACGAACATTGGCTATGACTTTGTATGGTGACCTGGATACCTCTGTTATTGATGAGCTTCCACCGGGAAGAAAGCCAATACTAACTCGACATTTTAAAGATAATCAACGCCTGCGTGTTTTGAGTTTTATGAAGCAGCAAATAGATCTGGGGCGTCAGATTTATGTTGTATATCCATTAATTGAGGAGTCTGAGACAATGGACTACAAAGATTTGATGGATGGTTATGAAAGTATAATTCGCTATTTTCCTCGACCCGAATATCAATTGAGTATTGTACATGGAAGAATGAAATCTGCAGATAAGGATTATGAAATGCAGATGTTTGCTGATGGAAAAACACAAATAATGGTGGCAACTACCGTAATCGAGGTTGGTGTTAATGTCCCGAATGCTTCCGTTATGGTTATTGAGAGTGCTGAGCGTTTTGGTTTAAGTCAGTTGCACCAATTAAGAGGAAGAGTAGGAAGAGGTGGGGAGCAGTCCTATTGTATTTTGATGACGGGTCAAAAATTAAGTAAAGAAAGTAAAACCCGAATGGAAACCATGGTGAAAACCAACGATGGTTTTGAAATTAGCGAGGTGGATATGAAGCTTAGAGGTCCTGGTAATATTGAGGGAACACAACAAAGTGGTCTTATGGAGATGAAAATTGCCAACATTGTTCAGGATGCTAAAATTGTTTCCTTTGCTCGAGCTAAGGCGCTTGAAATTTTAGAAGTTGATCCGGACTTGACGGATCCCAGAAATCAAATTATTTATCAAAATCTTCAACAGGCAATGGGGGGCGGGATAAACTGGGGAAGAATAAGTTAAATCGACTCTGAACTTATCAGAAAAATCTTAAATTATCAGCAGGACATTTCTATGCTAACCGGAACGGATGGTGATGCAGTTTCTGATATTGGCACAAAGATTGAACAAATGAACTAATTATTTCTGAATCGGATGCAGGAAAAAGATAACCGTAAACTTGATACGGTTGCCTTTAATAACTTGAAACAAAAAACAGATGCGGTATGAAATATTCTTTTAGTAAAATCAGACAGAGTGTTCAGGTGAAATCTATTGAGG
>CEVF01079276.1_pt1 | contig 17119 bp, 20 predicted proteins | sample 356441 | NCBI WGS metagenome assembly CEVF01 (sample SAMEA2622765, study PRJEB7988) | marine metagenome | biome: marine biome (ENVO:00000447); feature: surface water layer (ENVO:00002042); material: "saline water (ENVO:00002010), including plankton (ENVO:xxxxxxxx)" | depth 5 m | reverse complement strand
AACTGTGCACAGACCATAGATTTGAAACCAGTTGCCTTACTACCATCTGACAACATACCACACATTCCAAACACCGAACGTAAAGAACAGTTGAACACATATGGTGATGCAGAGGTAACACTATCACTCTCTACGATAACTATTGGAGCAAGACCTGTTAGTGATGGAGTAGCAGTGGATGGGGGAGCGACTGGAACTGTGTAAGTAAATGATGTGGTGCTTAGAACCTGTGCAACCACATGACTACCATCATAATCACTATTGCTGACACCATTGATGATGATTGGTGTCTCAACATTGAGGTTATGTTCCGTCTTTGTGATTACAGTAACCACTGTGGTTGCAGTAGCAGACGACGCATCTGTACCAGAGAATATGTCCTGTATCTCAAGATCACCTAGTCTAGATATAGCACCAACAATTCTTGACTCATCAATAGTTTTTTGAAAGTCTAAATTAGCAGGGTAATTTGGTAGAGGTCTACCACTATTAGTTCCATAAGCAAGTGTCAACTTAGCATAGTACATGTCTAAGTCGGTATTTCCTTTACCCTCGACTATATTATTACCATCAGCATATTCAAAGCAAGTGAGTTTATGGTGTGAAAAATTCGGAGCAAATACATTATTTGTATAATCCTTGAACACTCTATCTGCAGGGTCACCATCAAATAAACTAAAATTAAAGAAGAAACAACCACCAGTCACTCTGAAAATTGCAGTTCTTTCAATATTATTGTTATCTGGTTGTGGTATGAATTTTGGTCTTATCTTTGTTTTTCTTAGATCTTGACCTATAATTGAGGTACCTCTAGGTAGTATTATACCACCATGTATAGAGTTGAAGTGATATAATACATTATCTGGGTCTTGTATATCAAACTTTGTTCCAATGGATAATTGACTAATTGATGCTGCTGTGCCATTTACATCAGTAACATTACCACTATTATCAATAACAAAACCTGGTCTATTATCAATAAAGTGTGTGCCTGGTGACACTAATATTGTGGTCTTATCAAACTTATCGTTATCTTTCCCTAACTGATATGAGAATCTTGCAGACTCTATCAGTGCTCTCTGTATAGTTCTGAACGGACGAGTTCTGGAATTACCAGTATTACTAACGTCATCTGTTGCATCAAGTTCCTCAGGATTGACGTATATTACATTACCCTGTACATTCTTTAGAAAATTTTCAAGTCTACTAAGTGGCATTACCTACCTTCTGACACCATTCCTTCAACTTATTTATACCCTATCAGATTCGTGGTATTCTCTGAACTAATGGCACTATGTCGGATTCAACCTTTTCAACTATTTGATCTATGATGTTTATATCAATATCCATAAAAGGAGGGGTGATACCCAACAATCTTAATAATCCATCGACAAACAATGCAAGTGTGGTGAAACCAAGTATCATGCTTATGATAGTAGCGTCACGATTGTGTTTCGCCATAGACTCTTCATCTATACGTCTTGCTTCATCTACAGCATCCTTGATGAGTTTATCAACTTCATTCTTGGTATAGAATTGACCTACAACTGGAACGTCGTGAAACTTTATGTCAGACAATGGTAGTTTTACTTTAGACATAGACCACCTTGATTGTGTCATCGATCTCCTCTGCTACTTTAGCGACTTCAAGAACTCTCATAAACTGATCAACGTCATCACACTCTATTTTTTTAATATCTGCCTCAGAACCATAGATTCTGAACCACTTACCAGATAGGCAGATTTCTAAGCGGTCAACGTATTGATCGGTAAACATAGTATTTGAAGTTTTATTTAGTATAGCACACCGATACTCAAAGTCAAATATCAGACAGGGGTTTCTCTTGTACTGCATAGACATTATAATATGCGTCAATAGGTCCACCTGCTGCATTTTTTATGATAATTTTACTACCATACTGAATTTCTGCAACATATAATTCTTGCCACACACCCTTTGGTGTCACATTTACTCTTATCGTCTCTGGTATAAGTTTACCCCAGTATTCTGGTAATTCTATAATTCCGTCAACTTTGACAACTCCATTAGTTGAGACAGACCCATTAATTTTTGGCATTAGATTCTAACATACTATACTATCTAGCAATTTTTATTATATAACAGTTTTGGTATTTTGACCAGTATCATAATTAGGATCCTTAATATTTCTATCTTTATCAGAGGGATCAAGTTTGAGGTTGGGGTCAGGATAATCTTCCCATGTCTCACCTTCATACTCTACAATAAGTGGGTTTATATCATTTCTCTCACCATATACATGGTAAAAACAATCAATATCTGAATCAGATTCTAATACGATTTTTTCATTGTCAAATGACTTGACATAAATGTCTTCTTGTCTCCCGATAGGAGTGATCTGCACTGAAATGCTATCATTATACACCATGGACTTCCAGTAATCTGGTAATTCAATAGTGTCAGAGTCTTTCAATCTACCTCTATGATATATTGCTACCTCTGGACCTTCAACACATGCATATCTAAGTCTATATCCTTCTTTAGTAGGATGTTTTATATCAAAAGACTTACCTAATGCATCAGCAGTTCCAAATCTAGAGGCGAGTCTACCTTTATTGCCTCCATCAATTCTACCTGTCACCAATAAATCACCTTGTATAATTACAGCATTTGGGTAATTATCTCCAAAAGGATCTCCTGCAATCTCAACATCACCCTCCACACTAAGAGCTAGACCTTTTACCGCAGGTTTAAAATTTGTAAAACCAAATTGAGAAGTTCCTATGTTCACATTACCAAAGGCAGTATCACTATGCTCACCAAGAAACACAGGTCCGACTGCTGCAAGTGTACCCTCAAATTCTTTGTCACCATCTAAAGTTTCTTTTGATTGATCTTGTTTTCTTGGAAACTCAGGTCCTATGTAAACCTTCCCTGTAGAAAGGTCTCTCATTTCTGCCATACTAACCCTTTAGATTTTTTATTTGTTGATCTATATATTCTCTCATGAACGCAGGGCATATCTTTGTTATTGGTTCATGTAATCTAATACACTGTCCTATTAGTATAGTCCATCCCTCAGAGTGTGACAAGATTCTTTCTTTAGCATCATGCGTGACGTTTTCTGCAGTCACAATGTAATCTCTGCCTGCAGAAATTCTTACGTCACTCTCTCCATGCACATTTACACCTACTCCATCATCTGCATATGAATGAAGGTCTATACGCTCTGCTTTTACAGTAAATGTTCTTTTACAAACAATGTTTATGTCACCCTCAGATGTTATGGTAAGTGGAGCGTTTGTACAAGACTGTACAATTTGAGAACCGTCTTTCTGATTTCGTTTACCATCTTTAGGATCAGCAGTTGCACTCGATTGTAATTCAAAACCACCGTCTCTGAAAAGTCTCAGATGATTATCTGATTTGCTCGCATATAGACCTATGTCTCTTGGTCGACTGGAGTCTTTTCCCTCTGCCCCCATGATTATGTGACCACTTTCATTGTGGTTTATAATAATAGGAGGTATTTTACTCTTGTCTTTTTTCGCTTTTGCCATTAATAAAATCTAGGACAACTGATTACAGTGATTATTTTAGCTTGAGGTACAATAGGATCAGTGTATGCCTCACGCTTGACAAATCTAGTTATAGGTATAACATCTGCACCAAATCCAGTCTCGCTTTGAATTGTAAAAGCAGGTATTTCTGATAAACCTTGATCAACTTTGCCATAACCACCGACTATTCTACCATCTTCAATCACTGGTGTTAGTGTTTGACCACTATCACTTACAATAAGATCACCCTCTTGATAACCTGCACCAGTCGAAACCACTTTTACACCATCAACCTCACCTATAACATCTACACCTTCAGTGTCTGCAATTTGTTCACCACCCAAATAATTTGAACCTCCATTAGATATGATGATGTTTATCACCTCACCATCTTCGACAATCGCTTCTGCAGTAGCACCTCTTCCAATATCACAATCATCAACAATTGATACAAAAGGAGGTTCAAGATATCCTACACCTGTGTCTTGCATTCTTACACCTATCACCTCTCCTATCTCGTTGACCACTGCATCAGCTGCTGCACCAATACCTCCACCACCAAATATCACCACTCTAGGTGGATAGCATTGTTTGGATGAAACATTACAACCATCTACCAAACCTGCTAGTGGTGATGAACCACTTGGAGATCCAGTGGTGTCGCCTATCTTTGCTTGATTTGGAAAAGATAAGTCTACAAGATCATCTAAAAGATTAGGTAGACCACTGCCATTGAGAGTATGAAATCTACTAAGGATATTATCTAATTTTAATAGATTTTTTGGATCAGGACCTGCATTCAATACAAAATCAAATGCATCGTCACACTTACCACCTGTACAATCAAATAATTTTTTCGCTGCACTTACACGTCCTAAAGCATCTGCCATCAAACCTGAAAAACTTGGCATCGCTTTACCTGTAAAAGCACTCAAAGCACCAAGAATAGGTGCTATTGCCGATTGAATTTTATCTGTTATACCTGCTATCAATCCCCCTAAGAATTGTTCAGCTGCACATAAGGGGATATTTACAACCTTACCAAACAATTCTTTCAAGAATTTTTTGATAAAATTTTGCAATCCCTTTAGGACATTTTCAATAGCACAATAAAAACCATCCTTGAGTTTTTTTGCCTTTATACTATCTGTAAGCCAAGTGGGTGATAAGAAATCTAATTTCTCGTTTATTTTTTTATTGATTTCATCAAACGCTTTATACCTTACTCCTCTTATCAACCCTGCCATGGCACCTGAAATTTCTCTTACCGCTTTATCCAACTCTTTATCAAAATCAATAATTTTACCTAAAACAGGATCAATAAATCCACCAGAGAAAGGTGTCAACTTTGAGAAAACTTCAAAAATTTCTTGCAGAGCTTTTGAGATATTACTCATTTTTTGCTTTGCATCTTCACACTCAGCAGATGAAAGTCTTACTTTTTTAATAACATTATCATTTTCTTTTAATTTTGTCTTTGTCTTTATCTTACTATTGTTTGGTACATACCCATCACTGTCAATGATTATACCAGAAGTCTTAGGTTTTTCATCATTTATTAGCGAGTTACCATCAGCATTATTCAATAAATGATCAAATGATAGTGCACCAAAACCAGTGGTTCCTTTCTTCAGAGCTTCATTGTATGATACTATATCTTCAATATTATAATTTGCAAAAAATGCACCAATGACCACAGGTTGTTGTGCCTCTTCTCCATCAAGAAAGAAACCAACCACCATCTCACCACCTTGTAATGCGAATGAGGTACCTGTGTTATTATTACCTGCACCAAATTGAGGTGCAACTAAAAAGTGTGCCCAAGGCAAATTTTCATCCGAGATACCTCCCTCTTTTTCATTTTGATGAGGGTGATATCCTAGAATCCTTATCTTTGCTCTGAAACCATTATTAAAGGATTGATTGTCTTCAGTTCTCCATGCCTTATCAGGTGCAACCTGTGCAATAAACCACTGAAAACCATCCTTACCAAGGAATTCTGTGTTTGAGTGTCTTGTCTCAAGCATTAGTCATCGTACATTAAGCACTCAGGTTCGTCGGGGTGCATATCACAAAATAATTCTAAAGCATTTGGATCGTGATGATCACCTGCTTCTATCTCATCATGATGATGATCGACGTACTCTTCAAGTTCGTGTAACTCATCAAGAGTATGTCTCCTCATGGGTTCTGAGGTTTTTGGATCAGCAAGAAGTTCTTTGTCATGCTGAATGTGGTCTTCGATTGTTTTCATGTTACTCGTGTGTGGTAAATGAATCTCTAACGAGAGTAAGTCCAGTAAAGTCACCATCCGTGTTACCCAATTCATGAGATAATCTGGCAATCATATAATTGCCACTCTCAGGTGAGTTTTTAGGAATACTCCTATCAGTATTTATGTTAGGAAATCTGATCTTGAGCATCATCCCTGCCCTCAATGAAAGATTCATAGGAATTGTAATATCAAGCATTTGTGAGAATAAAGCAGAGTATCTTGCTGATGCTTGTGCCTGTGTTCGTGCTTGATCCTGTGGTGTTGCTAAATCTTTACCCTCTGGAGGTATGGTAGTAGTACCTTGATCAATAGTTCCCAAAATGATTCTAGAATAAAAATCTCTATAATCTTTAGGTGTTACATCCTCATCATTTGCTTTCTCTACACTTTTATTATACTTAAAATTGTGAAACTCTACCTTTCGTGTAATAACATCGTAATACCAATTAGCTGTGCTATATGAACCTGCTCTCAATTTCTTGACAATATCATGACTCTCCTTGAAATTTGGTTCGCTTGCCACAAAAAAATTATTTTTTGGGTCAACGTGCACCTTGACAGGTGTCATTACATATTCATCTTCAATTGGTTCACCTGCAAATAACTTATCAATGCTTTTGAATTGATATCCATCTAAAGTCTCGTAGAATAAAAATCCAGCAGTTCCAGAATTTGCACCACCTTTTGAGAATGTAGTAGGTATTGATTTTTTACACAGATCTGCTATACACTTGAATGGTCTTCTATAATTTCCAAAAAACTCACTCTCATTAGCGGTCTCATCAACGTTGACCTTTGCACCAATTAATTTTACTAAATCCTTGACTGAATTTGAAATAGACCCTTTATATTTTTTTATAACTCTTGTCGTCTCATTTGACAACGCTGTCTTTGTTTCACAGGTTAGCATATAAATTTCTCTTTTTTGATCAATGGTATGACCTATTATGTTAGATATGACTAATTCAAGTGTCACCTCTTCTTGTTGACTGGGGTGTGCATATTTTAGTCTGACTGCTGATCCACTCCTTATAGGTAATTTATTAATTATTCCTAAAGCGTCTAACACACTGATCTCAACGTGTAACGATGGGTCTATTACGTCTTCATAGTACTTGATGTAACTTAATTGTAGACCAACATCAACATAGTCTCCACCTCTATCATCAGGAAACACTTTGAATTCCTTGATGACATGACCTTTAGTCCATAACACATTTTTATTCATGTCGTAAATGCAACAGAGGTGAACTCAGCGTATTTATTTAAAGATGTGAAACTATTTTCCGTGTTCCCAATGATGGCAATATTATTATTTCCTTCCATGACATTTATTTGGTCTGATGGTTCTTGATTATTGAAAATAAAAACATTACCAATGGGTGCTAGAGCAAGATTAGTGCTATCTGGTTTTTGTAAATCATTATCTACTTTCAATCTATTAATAGGATCAAATGGTTTTCTTTTGAATGGAATACCTTTTTGTAAAAATTCTATAAGATCATCCATAGCTTGAAAATCTTTTCCCTTGAGAGTGCCAGCAGCTTTTTCTATTCTTTCTATTATCCCACTTGAGTCTGTTGGCACCTTTCCTGAAAATATATCTAATTTTTTGATCAATTCGTTTAAATTTTTCTGTATAAGTTGTCCTGTCTTAGTAAAATTTTTCGGGTTAGTAAAGAAATCAATTATTGCTTCATCGTATTGATCAATCCTTTTCAACGTTTCTTTCTTTGCCGATTCTATTGCATTTTTAGCCAAATCATACGTTGCTTTTGATATTTTTTTTCTCTGAAACAATATATTAAGATCAGTTATGTCTGTAGCAGTCCTATCATTCACAATATTTCGTAACTTATTTGGATCAATAAATCCTGATTCTTTATAAAAATTTCTCATTGCACTTGCACTCTTTCTTATACTTACTGTTATTTCTCTTTCTATTTTTTTATTTGGGTTTACTCTTCTTCTTGCAAAAAATCTACCATCCTCAGGATTTATTTTTCTATTAGTTTTATTAATTACTTTTAGTTCTTTTTGCAGTATTCTTAATTGTTTTTCAAGTGGTAATTTTTGAAATGATGCTGGTTTTTTTCTTACCAACATAAGTATTCGTTGATAAGTTTTTACATCAATCTTACCTTTCCTGAGTTGGAATGCTAAAAATGCTAAAAGAGCTGTTGCAAGAAGCACTCTACCTGTAGTTTTGACAACAGGTCTTTGGAAAAATGGTATTGCTGGAGATGGTAGTTTAGGTTTAGGTCTTCGTAAACCCTTTTTTTCTTCTGGTTCATCATCATCACGTCGTAAGACTAATGCAGGTGATACATCTTCAAATTTATCTAAAACTTTATCAAAATCATCTAATGCATCAGAAAATAAAGTTTTTTGTGTCCTAAGAATCGTTCTCTGTTCCTCAAACCTCCTTCTCCTATTTGCACCTGTAAATAAATCTGCAATTCTTCCACCTGCAAGACTACCTATAATAGCACCACCTACACCTCCCACTGCTGTACCCAAAGGTCCTGCAATCGCTGTGCCAATCAATGCTCCTGTCTTTGCACCTGCAATTGAACCTGCTAGACCACCTGCTGCACCTACCCCTGCCTGTACATTTGTTTGACCTTCTGCTTTTCTTCCTATAAAATCTAATCCAGTGCCCACAGCAGCAAGAGGTCTCGCCAATCTACCCAGTCTTCCCACCCTAGATAAACTAGATGTACCTCTTTGCATTCTTAGAAGTTGAGAAGGAGATCTTGGTGTTCTTCTTAATCCTCTTCTAAGTAGACCACCCCCACCACCAATACCAAGTAACCCAAGTGCACCGCCTAATAAACCTCCTCTTTGTGAGTCTTTATCTCTTGACGCTATCGTTCTTAATGTACGACCTCTTTCTTCTACGATTTTTCTTTTAAGGTCAAGGGATTTTTTCTCAAGAGATCTCTCTAATGTTATTGAGTTACTTAAGTTACGAGTTAGAAATAAAGATGCTCTCGTGACTTCGCCACCAAGTTTGCTTAATTTTCTTTCTATCATACGAAGGCACCCCACGTTCTAAGAGCAGAGGCAGACTCAAATTTAGGTATACTAGCAAATTTCGTTCCTACACTAACAAACACAGGGTTAGGTGTTCTCCCACCTAAAACAGGTGTGGTTTGATTATCACCTGAAGATACATTTATTATTTGATTTCCTCCCTCATTCCCACTAACATTTTGTGTACGACCCTCTATCATATCAATGCTTAAATTTGCTAAGAGAGATGAATTTGGTTCTATTTTACTTTCTAAATTTACTGCAACATTAGGATTCAAGTTGGTATCACTTGGATTTACTGAAATATCAATATCTCCTTTTTGCCCTAACATCTTCCGAATACGTGTATTCAAAAATAATCCAAATTTTTGCATAGGACCTAATTCGTCTTTTGGTACAACTTTACCTGTTCGCAAGTTGATAGCAAAATTGTTTGGATCGAGACCAAGATCTCTTAGACCTTGTGCATTAGTAAAAGCAGGGATGTTTATCTCATTACCTTCTCCATCAACAACAGTGGTTGTTCCTTCATTGCCTGGTGGCATTACAACTTCATTATTATCATCTTTTTTATTATCATTTTGATCATCCTTCTTATCACTAGGGTCTAATATAATTTCCTCATCTATAGTATCTTTACCCTTTCTTCTTCTTTCTAAAGAAATATTAGATAAAATACTATCAAAACGTGTCAATATACCTCGGAATCTATCTACATCTGGTTTGTTTATTATCTCTCTACCACGTATGACTCTGGTAGCATCAAGTTGCCTTCTCCTGTCTGCATTTTGATTAGAACTTATAAGACCAGGTAATATGAATGACGCAGCAAGTGCAGCAGTAATAAGAAGGGGATTCTTAAGTCTTGAGGCACCTGCAACTCTGGTACCAATAGTGCCTGCACCAGCACCTCTGCCTAAGAGACCACTTTTTACAAGTCTTGTTGTAACTACTGTAGATATAACACCAAGAATCTCAGGTGTAAGTAAAGCAGCAGCACCTCCTATACCTGCAGCACCCTCTCCAAAATTTCCTTGCCCTAATTGGGACAGACCATATAAACCTAATACAGTTGCTCCCACCTTTCTACCAAATCCCATATTGAGACTTTGAAGATTCCTCGAATCTTTACGTAATATTTTTGTCTCCTCTCTATAATATTTTTTCTTTTCCTTGATATCTTGATTGATGAGTTCTCTCATCTCTTGCATACTATTGTTTATCGTCTGAAATTGAGATATTACACTGCCTAAGATTCTTTTTTGAGGTCTCTCTATCTTGACAACATCGTCTTCAACTTGTGTAAGTCTCTCCAAAGTCATATCCACCCTACGATTGATAGCAATCATAGGGGTCTGTGGTTCAACTTGTCTACCAGGTGTTTGCATCAGATGCTTGTCTCTGTTGTGCTTCTAATTTTTGTTTTTCGAGGAATTTCACCAAATAATTTACATATACCTCTTTTTCCCATGGCATCATATTTTCTATATCACTAAGTGACCACTTATGATGTTGCATAAGTGAAAAATTAGTTTCCAACATTGCATCAATGCTGGTGTGATATAGCATTATGCGAAAAAATTTGATAAACCCTCAATTACAACTTCAGAATCTTTCTTTGTTTTAGGATTATGCACAGTGCCCTTGTATTGTAACTTTGGCATGGTAGCAAAAAAGTCCTCTATCATAGAAAATTGTTTAGAATTAAGTTGTTCAATAAATTTTACCAACTCTTTTTTAGTGCAATCTGACGCTGCCCATGCCTCATCCACAGTAAAAATAGTGTCAATGCAATCGACAACCGTGTCAAACGCTTTATCAATCACTTCATTATTATCGAGTGGTGCACCTGTAAAATTGTTATCCACAAATTGTTGCATTGATGGATATCTCATCTTTATGGTGATGTCATCATTCACCTTTATCATATCAGTATGCTCATCAGGAACATCTAATTTGATTTCTGATAAACTTATCTTGAGTGGCACCTTAGTCTCACCATCATCCTGACATGTTACAAGGAGTTCAACTGACTCTCCAATTGATTTACCTCTGATATTCAAAAACAAATATTCTAATTCAAAACTAGGTAATTTTTCAACATCCACACCACGAGTCACAATACATGATTTCAGCACACTCTTGAGTGTGGAACTGATATCTGCATCATTACCTCCTTCTAGGGCAATCAATAAAATTTTTTCCTCTTTTACAAGAAATGGTCTATATTTTATTTTTTTCCCTGTAATAAGTTGCAATTCAAATGTAGGTGCAACGACCTTGGGTAAAGGCATAATAATATTGTTCAGTAATTTTATTTAGTACCTTATTTATAGTGTCCTTACGTTTTCTTCGCTTGCGTCTGATTCTGCGTAAATCGCACCCTTTCTCGATGCTCTTTGAGTAAAGTATTGTTCGTAATTAAATGTTATGGTAGTCTTGATCAATTCTGCTCTTCCATATGCCAATGGTGCAGCAACAATGCTAGTGGGAAAAGCATTTATTACATGATATGTAATGGCACTAGGTAGTTGTAAATTGAATCTACTTGTAGTATTTAATTTACTGAAATCATCATTTGTATCTTTACTAAACGCAGTTATCTCAATATTACACTTATAAGTGCTAGGATACTGCATCCTTCTGTATGCTGCTCCCCTATGTGAGTGATTAATTCGATCATCTATACTTTGACCAAAGGTGCCATCAGCAATCCTTGTGGGTGATATGAACTCCATCCATGCATTAAACACTTCATTTGTATAGTAATCAGTCTGGGAATAAAATGTAAGTATGACATCTGGGAATCTTCTGAACGTGGCATAGTTTTGAGACAAACCTTGTCTTAGACCATCAACCTTACCTGCTTGCAAATCTGAACCAGGCAAAACTGCCTCAGAACAAAAAAGTGCTAAGTATTCACCAGGATTGAATGTGCCACCGTTTTGATCAAAGAAACCATGTTGGTTTATAAAAGTTCTAAGTTTATCATTACTTGCAAAGTTTATCAATACATCATAATTATTATTCAGTGCAGGTGTTATATTACCAAACTTAGTCGTTGGATCAGTTAGATTTACTGTTGGTAAGTAAAATCTACCAGATCTAAACGCATCTGCCCTCTGTGCCATCTAAATATAGTATGTTACATACTATGTATGTCATATAAAGGTAAATATCGACCCAAAAACCGCCAAAAGTATAAAGGCGACGTAGGAGAAGTCGTGTACAGATCACTGTGGGAATTGAAATTTATGAAATACTGTGATACAAATAATAAAATATTGAAGTGGTCATCTGAAGAAATTATCATACCATACAAATCGCCTGTTGATAATCGAGTACATCGATATTTTCCCGATTTTTACGTCAAATACAAGGATGTGAAGGGTAAAATAAGAGAAAAGGTTGTTGAAATCAAACCTGCAAAACAAGTCAAAGAACCTAAGATGCAAAAAAGGAGAACAAAAAAATACGTATCAGAGGTCTATACTTACGCCACCAATCAAGCAAAGTGGGCAGCAGCAGAAGATTTTTGTAAAGATAGAAGGTGGGAATTTCAAATATTAACGGAGAAGGAACTTGGAATATAAAAATGTGTTTCCTACGTCTGTTGTCGTAGGTCAACCTATGATAGGAGAGGTTATGTTGTATCAATACTCAGCGAAATATGCTGAACAATTACCATACTACGATAAGAATCCCATGACTTACATCGTAGCGATGGAAAGTAATGCTTTTTACGGTATCAACCTTCATTACACTAAACCTGCAAATAGATCAGGCACTTTAGACTATATTATAGGTGATAATGATTATACAAAGTTGCCAGGATTCAATAAATACCTAAGATCTTATGTAAGAGGCATGTTCCTACAACTTAAAGGAGAAGATTTGGATACAGCACTAGGCATGCGTCTTGAGCAATTTGTCACTGATTTGGGTAGCGTTGAAATATCTTTGACAAATACTGCGATGAGGAGGGTATTGAAATGAGTGATAAAAATACTCCAAGATCAATATATGGTGAGGGTAAACGGACGACTCATATAATATATTATAGGGTGGACGGTGTACAATATAAAGAAACTATTGACCTCGACGTAGCAAACGGAAATTTTGGTAGATCTAAAATGATCGAAGAGAAGTACGTCCGTAATATTATTGCACCTCAACCAATATTTGATTGGAGAGGAATGAATAATGAAGAAAAACTTAAGGTCATACAAGATAGCACTGAAAGAATTACAGCATATAGCAAATTTTTAGAAAAGTTAAAAAAAGAAGGCGGTGATGAAGCTATTAAGGCATTTGAGGAAAGTGGTATGTCAGACATTACGAATTTTGACAGTATACTTGCTGTTGGGCATAATATACCATTACCACCAATACCCGTCGATAATGACAACCCCAAAGATAGTACTGAAGGTAATAAGATAGAACCTAGTGACATATATGGTAATTACAAAGAAATATTCAAAGAACACCTCAAGTATCCTATCGATATGTTTATTGGTAGAGGATTCAGTGTGACAGGAGGACCTACTACTGGAGATAACCCATTTGTGGAGGGAACAGGTGAAGGGTCACAGGATTACATGTTTATCGAACAATTCATGTATAAACCACCTCAACCTAGTATCGGTAGATACCAAGAATTTACTGGTGATGAAGAACAGCAAAGAGCAGATAGATTGCAATATGAAAAAGATCTCATGGGCACCATTCTTCAACAGGGTATAAGCAGAGGTAGAAATACTTTTGGTGACCCGATGGGTAGTTGTATTTTACCTATTCCAAATAGATTGGGAGTTAGTCAAGGTGTAAGTTGGGGTGAAGCCAGAGCAAATGCTGTAGAATTAGGTGCATTTCAAGCAATAACCAGTGCTACAAGAGGATTATTTGGACCTAATCCTAATCCCGATGGTGGTGGTCGTCTTTTAAAATTACTTGCTGATGGAGGGGAACAAGCAATAAGCACTTTCAATACCGTGTCAGAACAATTAGGAAAAAATGATGGCACTGGAAACGCAGGTGCTATTTTAAATGCAACTATCGCAAAATCAATCCTCGGTAGAATCGGTATAAATGTAGACACTCAACAATTTTTGACAAGAGAAACAGGTGCTGCGATAAACCCCAATTTGGAATTATTATTTGCAGGTCCACAACTTAGAACATTCTCGTTTGTATTCAATTTTGCTCCAAATAGCACAGAAGAGGCAAAGGTGGTCAGAAAGATTCACAGATGGTTTAGGCAAGGTATGTTAGCATCAAAAACCACAGATTTTGGTAATGGTGGTTCATTATTTCTTGGATCTCCAAATGTATTCAGACTATGTTATAAAAATAATAATAGGAGAATCAAATCTCTTAATACATTCAAAATATGTGCTCTTACATCAGTTCAGATCGATTTCACTCCTGATGGTGTATATCAATCATATGAGGATGAAGGTGCTCACTCACAACCAGTCAGATCTACCATGAAAGTTGATTTTAGTGAACTTACACCAATATTCGCTAATGATTACAATTTAAGAAATGAGGATGAGCAAGATCCAAGCATAGAAGATCTTGGACTCAATGTAAGAGGTTCAAATGCATTTACGGAGGATGATTTAGGATTCTAATGAACTATTTCGATTTATTTCCCAATGTTAAACTTCCCTCTTTCTCAGATAAGAGGAGATCTAGTTACGACTACATTACACTTGTAAATCTTTTTAAAAGAGGTAGAATAAGAGAAGATATTTACGGTAGTGTCACATCATTTTCCAAATATTTGGTGCTTGACGATGAGAGACCAGATACAGTCGCTAGGAAATTATATGAAAATGAACGACTTGATTGGGTCGTGCTCTTATCAAATAATATTATTAATGTCCAAAATGAGTGGCCAATGGGACAATATGAATTTCAAAGATATCTTGATAATAAGTACACAAAAGATCAATTAGGAGAAATTCATCATTATCAGACAAAGGAAATTCGTAATTCAAGTGGAGTTTTGTTGCTTCAAGGTGGATTGACTGTTGACTCTGATTTTACCTTCAAATATACCGATACCACTGGTATTGTTCAATCTGTAAATGATGTAGAGTCAGTATCTTATCTCAAGCATGAAATTGACAAAAATGACGCAAAAAGGTCAATTAATGTACTAAGAAAAAAATATATCAATCTTATAATTGATGATATGAAACAAATTATGACATATTCAGATAGTTCACAGTTTATCAATCGTAAGTTGAAGAAGGGTGATAATGTTAGGATTGCAGAACCTAGATAATCAATCTTCATAGATGTAAGGATCTTCCCTACGTAGTTTCCACATTTTGTAGCGGAATTTTATTTCTTTTAATAAGCGTTTCATAAATTTGATTTGCAATTATCCGATGACCCTCTTTGGTGGGGTGTTTTGTCTTTCCCAGAGGTAGGTCAGGATTATTTAGTTGTAAATCATAAGAATATTTCGTATTTTTTGATACGGTAAGTAAAAGTAACTCAGTCTTATTTGCCTTGAAATGATCAATTATTGCTTGTCTAAATATGAATTCGTCTGAGTGTCCGTACTCTTCATCATAATAATTTTTATAGTAGTCTAAAAATTTTTTTCCTTCACCTCTACCAGGATTTACATGTTCCCATTGACCATCTATATAAAATTCTGTCCTATTTTTGAATGTCATACAGATAATTCCTAAATCATAATTGCTGACATCATGATCTAGTGTAGTTCTAACAATTCTCCTATTACTACAACCATGATCTGAAAGATCTGTATATTGTGCTTTTAGTTTTTTTGATAATTGCACGGGATATCTGTCTTCCCTATCATCTAGAGAATACCCCCAACACCAAGAATCACCATTATATAATATTTTCATTTAGAAATTCTGCCATAACTTGATGTCCCTTGATAGAGAGATGTTGCCCATAACCTCTCTCAAATCCTAACCAAGATTTTTGTCCTTTACAATAATTATCTGGGTTTGTTTTTTTATCTCCAACAATTTCGGTATAGTCTAACATATTTTTCCACTTTGATATTTTTTTATAAAAACAATTACTATTAGATTTTTCACATTTCGTTGCATTTCCCTTTGCTATAAAAAAATAATGAGGTATATCTCCCAAATATGATTCCAAATGGTGAACTTGTCTCCAAAAATTGAAATCCCTAAAATGATTATTATCAATATCTCTGTACCATGAATAACCTGCCTTTTTTATACACTCTGGTTTATTAGGTGTAGATTCAAAATTTGTGCTAACATGTCTCGCAGATATGTACACCCAATCTCTTTTTGTAGGTGAATACCACTCAAACCGAGCAACGTTTCCCCATTGTACTATAACAAAGTCTGGTTTACCATATTTTTCAATGTATTTTATAGTGTTCCATGCTATCCGTTCATTAGATGCAGATTTTTGCGATATATTCACTGCAGATAATAATGAGGAGTAACGGTATTTGTCAATATACTCTATATCGTCATCGTTCTCTGTCAATTCACAACCCCATGTGACTGAATCTCCATTAACTAAAATCATTTGTCACCTCCATTATTTTACGTGCAAGAACTGTAAAGTCAGTCAAATTTTCTCTTTTCATGTCTATACCAATCAAATTTATATCAGTGTTCATATCCTTCCATTTACTTAGATCTCTGAAAATCGATCCTGTATCAGTCTGGTGATATTGTTTGATATATGAATTATCCTCGATATATGTTCCTACAGGTTCATAGTTGTTTTTTACCATCCAGAAAAAATGTTTTATATTTCTCTCTTCTAAGTATTTTTCCAAAACATAGACATTTTTCCATAAATTTGTTGAACGTAAATGTTCGCTATCTATCTTAGTGTACCATAATTTAGAAAGTTCGTAATTATCCTCTTTTCTTAAATATTGAGTTGGTTTCAATTGCACCCAATTATCCTGATATATCTCAACCCTACCCCATGAACCCCATTGCACTATTACGTATTTGTACTTTTTTCTCTCACATGCCTCTATGACCAATTTACAGATTCTGTCATTTGACAACCCATGTTGTGCAATGATATCTACAGGTTTTGGGAAATATTTGGGATATTCAAGAGAGTGTTTATCACCCACACACAATAACATAATAAATTACCGTATCAATATAGTTATAAAAAACCTTAAGGCAAAAAAATACCCCGAATTTTTTTTCGGGGTTTTTTGAAACGAAAAGTCGATTTTGGTACAGGATTACTCCTCTGCTAATCGTTGAAAGT
>CEVF01018574.1_pt1 | contig 17172 bp, 18 predicted proteins | sample 356441 | NCBI WGS metagenome assembly CEVF01 (sample SAMEA2622765, study PRJEB7988) | marine metagenome | biome: marine biome (ENVO:00000447); feature: surface water layer (ENVO:00002042); material: "saline water (ENVO:00002010), including plankton (ENVO:xxxxxxxx)" | depth 5 m | reverse complement strand
TGCTCGTATAGTTGATAGTTTACAATTAAATAAAAACCAACTCAACAAATACTTCCACCAAATTAGAACTTTAAAATTCAAAGGAGAGCAATAGTGTTCGACAAAATTATAGATGAGTTGATTGCGGAAGACAAGTTAGGAGAAACTTGGAAACTTGAAATGGCTCCAAATCATGCACGATATAGTTTTTCGTCATCGAAATCAGGAAATGAAAATTGGGCAAAAAAGTTGGCAAATAAACTTGTTCAAAAAGAAAAAGAAGATTTTAAATTTATAGGAATTTATAGTGAAGGAGAATCAGCAGAGGGACCAATTGTTGATGGATTTATTTTTCATTGCACACAGGAATATCTTGATAAAGCACCACACATGCACCGTGATAAAAGAAAGGCCTGTAAACGACATCTTAAAACTGGTAAAGTAGAAGAATATTTGGAGGATTGATTAAAATGAAAGTAACAGAATATAGTAGATATAAAGATGACCCTTTTTGGATGAAGTCAAAATATGACGGAGTTTCTGGTGAACAACGATTACCAGTTCAGCGCAGATTGAGAAAGGGTGGTGTTAAGTTTAAAAAAGGTGATGAAATACTATATTACCCAAAAGGCAAAGTAATATTAGTTGGAAAAGAAGCAGAGAAAGCATGGAGAGATTTCCAAGCAGCTGCACAAGACGAAGATTTTTATATGTCTCAATATGAGGAGTCAAAAATGGAAAAAACAAATGAAATAAAAATAACAAGTCAAGAATACAAAAAAGCAATCAATTTTATGTCTGATATGCACTCTAGTATCTTGAAAGCAAAAGACAAGGTAATTAGATTCTTACAACGCAAAGGGTTTGATGAAATGGCAGATGAACTACTTGGTATGTCCAAAGGGGAGTATAATAATTTCATAGCAAGAAGGGTTTACGAACAAAAACTTAGAAATCAAATTCGTTCGATTCTATCTGAATTACTTAAAAAGTAAATGACACAACTCAACACAGAATCTTACACAGCAGATCTTACACAATATATGCTAGGAGATTTGCTGACAGAAGCACCTAGAATTACAAAGGTGATTGGGATATATCCAGGCAGATTTCAACCTGCTGGTTTGCACCACTATAAAACATATAAGTGGCTGGACAAACAATTTGATGAAGCATGGGTAGCTACAAGCAACAAAACAGATGCAACCAAAAGTCCGTTGAACTTTAAAGAAAAGAAAATGATATGGACAAAACACAAAGTAAAAAATGTTGTTCAAGTCAAAAACCCATATGTATGCGAGGAGTTGCTTGAAAATTATGATCCAGAGACAACTGCGGTAGTATATATATTCGGTGCGAAAGATGCCGGTCGTCTTAAAACCAAAAAGAAAGATGGAACACCTGGTTATTATCAATCATACGAAAAGAACAAAAACAATTTAGAACCATATGCCAAACACGGATATTTTATCGTTGCTCCTCACGTGAGCATTAAAGTTCTTGGAAAGGAAGTAAATGGAACATATATCCGTGAACTTCTTGGTAGTCCAAAATATACAGATGCACAAAGAGTAGAAGCATTTGAGCAATTGTTCGGTTGGTATGACGAAAAGATTTATGTGTATTTGAAAAAGAAGTTCAGTACTTTGTTTGAGAATGAGGAAATTATTGAGGGGTTTTTACAAGAGTATCCTAAGTTTGAAGAACTTGTTAATTCGTTTCCACAACTTCTTAACGAAATCAGTACCGTTATGGGAATGGGCAAAGCAATGGTGGATGACGGTCCTGCTGGATATTATCCAGGTACTTCATATGAATCTCATACCGCAAGCAGAGCAAAACAACTTGGTTATGATGTTCTTGATTTTATCGTTGGAAAAAACGGAATAGGTAGAAACGCAGACTACCGAGAGTGGGGTGAGTACGCAGGTCCTGTACCAGCAGTTTCATTCTTTCAGTCAGGAGACCGTGGTAAGAAAAGTCCCACAAACCAAGTTGATATAGACAATACTAAACAGGCACATGATGCGTGGGTAAAATTTATAGAAGGTGTTGCGGAAACTGCGGGATACAAAATAATAGATTTCCTTGGAACAAATAAAGCAATTGATAGAAGAATAGAGAGATATGAAGATAGAATTGAGAAAAATTCACATACTATCAAAGAACCAACTAATAAGACTTTAAACGAAAATACTTTGTTAACCGAGGGTGGTGCAGCGGGTCACATGAGTCATCCGTTTGATGATCGTGATTTAACATTTGCTGATTTAAAAGAAATGATTCGTAGATCACTTGCGGGAGAATTAAACGTTGAGAAAGAAGTTACCGAAAAACTTGATGGTCAAAATTTAATGTTTTCTTGGAAGGGTGGTCAACTAGTGGCAGCTAGAAACCAAGGACATTTGAAAAACGCAGGTGCAGCTGCTCCGACTGTATCTGAATTTGAAGACATATTTGCTGATCGTCCTGAGAATATTCGTGACGCATTTGTAAGTGCGGTTCAAGATTTGGAATCGGCAATTTCAAAGTTAAGTGATGCTCAGAAGAATAAGGTATTTAAGGAAGGAGAACGTTTTATGAACATTGAGGTGATGACACCTGCAACTCAGAATGTCATTCCACAGAATGTTGATATGCTCGTATTTCACGGAACTCAAGCATACGACTCTGCCGGCAAACCTGTTTTTGAAGACTCCGATGGAAATGATATTAGTGGTGAACTCAATGACTCTGCTCGTATGTTAAGTGGGATGCTTCGTCAAATAAACGCAGATGTACAAAGCCGTTATTCATTGAACGCACCGATTGTTGTTAATCTTCCAAAAAGTAAAACTTTTGGTGATTCTTATGAAAAATATTCAAAGATGCTGAATAAACTTAAAAATGAATTCAAGTTAAAAGACAATGACAAGGTTATGAAGTATCACGATGCATGGTGGAGAAATCTTTTGGACAAACAACAAAGTAAATTAAAAGAGATATTTCCATCAAATGTGTATGAAGCACTAATAGGTAGGTGGGCATACAACGATAAATCAAACAAGATTACAACGATACGCATGGACTTGTCTAACCAACCCAAACTACTTGCGTGGGTAAACAAATTTGAAAAAGAAGATATAGTAAAGCAGTTTGAAGCAAATATGTGGCCATTTCAATTTATCTTTTTGAAACTAGGTGCAGAAGTACTTCAAAATGTCCGTGGGTTTGTAGCAGCTGGTGGAAGTGACGATATTGCAACTGCGTTAGATGCTCATGTAAAAACTTTAGAAAGCAAAAAGTTAAGTTCAGTAGAGTCACCTGATAAGTTCAAAAAAGACATGGAAAAACTTAACAAGAATCTGAAAAAATTAAACGACATAGGTGGAACTAAAGCAATTGCTCCGAGTGAAGGTGTTGTATTTCAATATAAAGGTGGTACATATAAGTTGACGGGAACATTTGCTCCGATTAATCAAATTATGGGAATAATGAGATTCTGATGAAAACTGTTTCGGAAAAGCAAATTTCTAGAGCAACTAGAAAGAAAATGGCAAGAGTGGCTAAACGCACTCAAAAGAAACGTATGATGGCCAAGAAACGAATGGCCAAGAGGGTGAAAAATCCAAAACAACTCAGACAACTTGCACAAAAGCAAGCAAAGGCAATTGTTGTTAAAAAAATGACCGGTGGTAAAAGTTATTCTCAATTACCGATTACTGCAAAAGAAAAGATTGAAAAAAAACTTTCCAAGAAACCTGGTTTGATAAATCGTATTGCGAAAAAGTTGATGCCGAAAGTAAAAGCAAAAGAAAAGAAAAGACTTGCGAAAGTTCGTGCTCAAAATAAACCAAATCCACTCACAGAGGTTGAGACTTCTTATTCATCAAAAGACGGCAAACATGGGGTGTTGACACTTAATGTAAATGGTTCTCAACCAGAAGTATCGGCACGATATGTGAATGGAAATTTAGAACCTTATGTTTTTAAAACAAGAAAAGATGCCAAGAAACATACCGACAAGGTTGGTGGAAAACCATTTGAGTCAATGGATACTGGGTTGTTTTATGTGGAGTTTACTAGATTAGATGGTCCGGTGAGTGAGCAAAGTGCAGATGGCATGAAAGTGAAGAATCCTGAAACTGGTCGGAATATAAAAGTAAGTTCTGCGTTGGCATATGGAACAGACGAACCTGTTTACAAAAAGGCCGTGTCACTTGTATCTAAGGCAAAGGATGTAGTAAAAAAGAAAATTCCAAAAAAACAAGCAATTAAGAATGGTATTAAAGATTTTTTTAAAAAAGCATCAACTGAGAAAGATGAAACTGTTCAGTCGATGAAAATTCTTTCAAAGTATGCAACGGGTAAAAAAGTGTCCGATGACGAAAAAAAATATGTAGCAGACCAATTCAAGGACATAATGAAAATGGCAGGTATGGGAGCAGTTGCAGCTGCTCCTGGAGGGTCAATTGCAGTTCCATTGTTGGTAAAGGCTGCAAAGAAAATGAATGTTGATTTGATGCCTTCTGCATTTCAAAAAGAGAATTTTACCACCGAGGGTATTGACTATAAGACTGCAAACGAAATAAAGAAAGATTGGAAGAAGCAATATCCCAACGATAAATTTACTTTCAAAAAAGTTCGTGCCAAGGGAAATGAATTTCTTATGGTGTTATCTCCAAAAGGTGTTGAACTTGAAAGATATCAATTTGTACCAAAAACAGGATGGACTGAAATGAACGAAAATAAAGATAACGAGAAAGATGTAAAAGAATTAAAAGCAATGCTTGATATTGCAAAAATGCTTAGTGATAAAAGTCCATACTTTAAGGGTCGTGGTAGCAAAAAGGAATACATCAAGATGCTTGTCCACAAAATACAAAAATTGTCGGAAGCAAAAAAGCAAAAGTTGATGACAAAAATGGATGCTTACAAAAAAGTGAGGAAACCTATTATGCCTAAAAGCAGACCCATGAAAAATAAAAAGGCATACGATAGAAAAGATTTAAAGAAAGGCAAATATGATTAAACTCATGGATGCAGTTATTGGGACGGTAAGTGACAAAGTAACAATTTCCGTGCAAATAAACAAAACCAAACACGCAGGTGAACGTCAGTCAAGACACGATCATATGCAAATATCCGAAAAAGATATTATGAATGTTGCGGATAAAGCAATTCCTGATATATCAAAGGCATTGTTGTTTGACAGAATAGATGTTGGTGATTATATTCATGTAAAAGATAAAAAAAGTGCGTTGAATTTAATTGGAATATTACAAGAAAAATCACCGTTTAATCTGATGTTTGTAATAATGACTGTTATGATAAAACCTAACTTTATAGCAAAGAAGGGAACTTACACTATAATTGTGTAATGTAATATTTATAATAATGAATTTTTCTAGAAGAAAGTTTTTGCGAACCGCAGGAGCAACACTTAGTTTACCATTTTTTCCTTCCTTACTCAGTGGTAAGTCTGATTCTATACTTCCACATAAAAAATTGGTTATGATGTATATACCTAACGGAATACTTCGTAGTAACTTTTTTCCTAACGAACTTGAAAAAGAACTTCCAAAGTTTATTGGTGGGTTCAATGCCGATAAAACTAAAGATAAAGTAAGAATAGCAAATGAACCTGGAGTTTACCCATTGGAATTAACTCCAACAATGAAACCTTTACAGAAGCATATAAAAGATATATCGTTGGTTACTGGATTAGATAGAACATATAAAAATGGTCAAGATGTTCATGCTCAAGGTGCGTCATGTTATTTAACAAGTGTATCTCCTGAACAGGCTGCCGACAAAGGAATGAAATATCCAAACGGAAGAAGTCTAGACCAAGTGATAGGAGACAAAGTGGGACACACTACGGCATACAATACTCTTGAAATAAGTTGTAATGGATTCACTTCTGGTAAAGAAGATATATTTTTTGATAATATTTCATGGTATGGTCCGGGTAAAATAGCTCCATCAATCAGAAGTCCTCGTAAGTTGTATGATAGATTGTTTATGTCAGACTCTTACAGAACCCATATAAATGATGTAACGGATTTAATTTTGGCAGATGCAAATTCAATCAAAGGAAAATTAGGTTCTGCTGATAAAAATTCAATGGAAGAGTTTCTTGATATGATAAGAAATATTGAGGTTCGTATAAGCAAACTGGATGAAATAATAAAAAATGCTGACATTAAACAGCCTACAAATGAAATTTTACCAAGAGGTCAGTACATAAAACTTCAAGCAGATATGATGTTGTTGGCAATGCAAATGGGAATAACGAATGTCAGCACATTTATGATTGGTCCCGAAAGATGGGATGCCACTCTTTTTTATGAAGGTGTGTTTGATAATCCTGTTCAACACCACAACATGACTCATAATCAACAAAGAGAAGAAGAAGGATTAAAGAAAATTGATTTATTTCACATTGAACAATTTTCATATGTAATTTCAAAAATGAAAGAAATCAAAGAAGCAAACGGAACAAGTTTATTTGATAATTCTTTGATTACTTATGGTGCAGGTCTTGGTGATGGAGCAACACATCAATATTTTGATTTGCCGATGATTGTTGCGGGTCTGGGTCAGAATCAAATTAAACAAGGAAGGTATATTCAGTGCAAGAGTGGGACATTGAATTCAAATTTATGGTTAACTTTAGCAAATTTAATGGGACTCGAAATCAGCTCTTTTTCAGATAGTAACGGAGTCATTTCTGACTTATGGACATAAACGGTGGCGGTAATGAAAAAACTTAATGGTAACATTTATTTAAAGGTTGAAGAAATCGAAAAGTATATAGACGAGGTGACAATAAGATTCAAAACATCACATCGTACACCTTTTCCTAGCAGTATTAGATATTTAGATGTTGAGTTCGTAGACCGAATCAAAGAAGAAGCAAAAAACTTATCTCTATCAATGAACTATCTATATGGATATGGTGAACAATATGCTTCGATTAAATCAATTAAACAAAAAATATTAGAAAGATTTAGAGAAGAAGATTCATGCGAAGATACTTTACACTTTATGCAATATGACCTTTCACAAACACAGAGAATAAAATATAGAACACTTTATGAAAACTTTTTGATAAACGTATTTCTTGAAGAGTGCTTGGTAAAACTTAGAAATGTATCATAGTATTTGACAAAACATAAAAAGAATGGAATAATATTGTTATGGCTAAAATGGACAAAGATGATTTAAAAAGTGTGATTAAAAAATCACGCAAATTATTTAAAGGAGAAGAACTTCCCAAAGTACATGGTTACGAAGGAGAAGTTGAAGAACTCGTTATTCGTCAACCTGGAGAAATATGGACAGACAAAGACGGAAAAGAATGGAAGCAAATCGGTTCTAGTACAAAAGTTAGAACTGAGACTATGATGGACAAAGTCAGAAAATCACTTCGTCAATGTCCTGCTTGCAATAAGGATATAGATCAAACCTATTTGAATAAACGAATGATGGCAATACGAGGTATGTGCTTTGATTGTGTACAGGAGTTTGAAGCAAAACTTAAAAAAGAAGGCAAGTATGAAGATTATGAAAAGAAAACTTTGCTTGAAAATGAAAGAAGTTTTTTGGTAGAAACCAGAGTAAAGTTAGTGGAATCAAAAGAACACATTGCATCAAATCCTGAGTTTATGAATGAAGACGGAAGTTTTGAACAGTGGAATTTACCAAATAAAGATAAAATTTTAGAAGACCTAAACTCTGACTTAGAGGAGTTAGAAAAACGATTGAGTGAAGTTGAATCAGAGTTAATTCCGTTTGAGGGAATGAAATTTTAGACGATACCACCGACTTTTTGTAAAAAAAAGTGTATATACGTATTTATAGAGGATGGCAAATAACAATCCTCCACTCCGTGAAATAATCAAGAAAGAGTATGCTGAGTGTTTAAAATCACCTGCATACTTTATGAAAAAGTATTGTAAGATTCAGCATCCTACACTTGGTACAATTCCGTTTAATTTATACGACTTTCAAACAAAGACTCTTGATAGTTTTCGTGACGAACAATTTAACATTGTTCTGAAAGCACGGCAAATGGGTATTTCTACACTTGTGTCTGGATATGCATTGTGGTTAATGACATTTTTTACCGATAAGTCAATTTTATGCATTGCAATCAACCAGGAGACCGCAAAAAACATTGTTACAAAGGTAACTCATATGTCTGAGCATTTACCAAGTTGGTTACGAAGTGAATGCACTGAAAAAAATAAATTAAGTATGAGGTTTAGAAACGGAAGTAGTATTCGTGCAGCTTCAAGTAGTGTTGATGCTTCTCGTTCTACATCTTTGAGTTTACTCATCGTAGACGAGTGTGCGTTCATTTCAAATATGGAAGATATTTGGACTGCATCGCAATCTACAATTACAACCGGTGGTCGTTCTATATTACTTTCAACTCCAAATGGAATAGGTAACTTCTTCCATAAAACATGGGTTGGGTCAATGGACGGTTCTAACGATTTTAATCCAATTAAACTTCATTGGAATTTACATCCTGACCGAACACAAGAGTGGAGAGACTTACAAACAAAGTTATTGGGTGACAAAGATGCAGCCCAGGAATGTGATTGTGACTTCATAAGCAGTGGTCGTTCGGTTATTGATGCAGATATAGTAGAATGGTATAAATCGAATAGTATGAAAGAACCACTTGAGAAACGTGGTATAAACAAAGAATATTGGTTATGGGAATATCCTGATCATTCGAAAGACTATGTTGTTGCAGCTGATGTTGCCCGAGGAGATGGAAAAGATAAAAGTGCTTTTCATGTGTTTGATGTTGAGAATTTGGTTCAAGTTGCAGAGTTCCGTGGTGATATGGAAACAAAAGATTACGGAAATCTACTTGTTGCGGTGGCAAACGAATACAATGGTGCATTGCTCGTTGTGGAAAATGCGAATATTGGTTGGGCAGTTTTGCAACAAATATTAGACAGAGGTTATAGCAATTTATATTATACTCAACGAGATTATCAATATGTAGATGAACTTGCTCAACATACCAACAAACTTAATCGCATGGAAAAGAAGCAAGTTCCTGGATTCACAACATCCGTCAAAACTCGACCTCTGATCATCAGTAAAATGGAAAGTTATGTCCGTGAAAAAGAAATCGTAATAAATTCAGAAAGAACGATTGAAGAAATGTTTACTTTTATATGGAACGGAATGAAAGCAGAAGCAATGCCTGGTTACACCGATGACTTGGTTATGAGTTTGTGTATTTCTTTATGGGTAAGAGATACTGCACTTAGATTTAGGTCGGAAAATATGAATACTCAAAAATCAATGTTTGATTATATGGGTTCAACCACAAACTTGGATATGGGTGATGCTTATCTTAGGTCTGGACTAAAAAGCAATCCATACGAAATGAAAAATCCACACGGAGAAAGTGAAAACTTGGATTGGCTATTAAAATGATATTTATGTAAAAACAACTAACAGGAGACAAAACATGATAAAAACGCCGAATATACTCATAGCAATGGGATTACTATTTTTTACAGGAGGATGTGCAACACAATCCTTACTTCCGACTCAAGGGGTATATACGGAGTCAACATTTGAAACTTATACACAAGTTGAAGGTGTAGTTGATAAAATTGTGGTCGGAAAAACCAAATACTCGGATTTGGTAAATCTAGGTCTTGACTTGGAAAATATTCCAAATGTTAAAAGACTTACTTACCTTGATGTGATGAGTAAGTTTAAATTAGATAGTCCGTCACGATTTACGTTGTTTAATAAAATTGAATTGCCAGCTGGTGTTTTGAAGATGTTGGCCGCAAAAGAGGAAGGTAGAGCATATGAAATAAATTTAGAACGACTTAAAAATCAAAGAGAAGGAAGTGTTTTTCTAGATGTGCTTAATTTTAGAAAAACAATACACACAACAGGTTGGCAAATAAGTGTATTGATTCTTATTGTAGATGATACGGTTGAATATGTGCTATATTCTGGTGAAAAAAATATAGACAGAACAGAAAAAGAAAGAAACCCACTCGGACCGTTTCAAGGTTTTGACGGAGGGGATATCGTAGGAGCCGCAACTGAATTAAAGTAAATACATATATATTTATTGACAATCAGATATTTATTACATACAATAAAAGACTTATAAGGTTATAATTTATGGCAGACGAAACAGGAGTAAAGAGATTATTTAGTGGATTAAAGCGTATGTTTTCGTCTGAAGTTATTGTGCGTAATGTCGGAGGAAAGAAACTTAAAATTGCTGACACCGACAAATTGCAGTATAGTTCCAAGTTAAAAGACAAGTACAATAGAATGCATACATTGTATTCTGATTTTGCAAGTCAATACAATAACATTGGATTTCAAACACATCGTATAGAATTGTTTAGTGACTACGATATGATGGAAAGTGATCCGATTATTGCAAGTGCATTGGATATATATTCTGATGAATGTACAACACGAAGTGAGTTTGGTGATGTTCTCAAAATTTCAAGTTCTGATTCAAACATCAAAGGTATCCTTGAAAATTTATTTTATGACATATTAAATATTGAGTTTAATCTATGGAGTTGGACTCGTAATATGTGTAAATATGGAGATTTTTATTTGCACTTGGAAATTGAACCTGAATATGGAATTCACAATGTAAAACCGATTTCCACTTATGAAATGACTCGTATTGAGGATATGGACCCAACAAATCCTTCGTATGTTATGTTTAAACAAGAAGGACAGGCTCGTTCTGACTACGAGAATTATGAAATAGCACACTTTAGAATGTTGGGTGATAGTAACTTTCTTCCGTATGGAAAAAGTGTTATTGAACCTGCTCGTAGAGTTTGGAAGCAACTCCAACTTATGGAAGATGCTATGTTGATTCACCGAGTGATGCGGGCACCTGAGAAAAGAATGTTCTATATTGACATTGGTAATATCCCACCAAACGAAGTTGATAATTTTATGCAAAAGGTTATCAATAAAATGAAGAAAGTTCCATTCGTGGACGAAAGAACCGGTGATTACAACCTTAAGTTTAATTTACAGAACATGACCGAAGACTTCTTTATGCCTGTCCGTGGAGGAGATAGTGGTACTAGAATTGAAAATCTAGGTGCTATGACTTACGATGGAACAGAAGATATTGAGTATGTTAAAAACAAAATGATGGCTGCTCTTAAAATTCCAAAAGCATTTCTTGGATATGAAGAGGGAATAACAGGCAAAGCAACATTGGCTGCTGAAGATATTCGTTTTGCACGAACCATTGAACGTGTTCAACGAATTATGGTCAGTGAACTTACTAAAATTGCCATTGTTCATTTGTATGCCCAAGGATACAAAGACTCAAAACTTGTTGATTTTAATTTAGGTCTTACGAACCCATCTACTATTTTTGAAGAAGAACGAGTTCGTATTCTAGGTGAGAAATTGAATACTGCAAGGGACATGATGGATGCCAAAATGTTTTCTAAGACTTGGATATACAATACCATATTTGGGTTATCAGAAGATGAAGTTGCAGGTATTCGTGAAAACTTTGTCGATGATGCGAAGGAATATTATCGTTTGGAAACAATTCAAAACGAAGGAACTGATCCTGCTGACCCTAACGCACAAGTTGATGATGAAGAAGGGGATGAAAGTTGGGGGTTTGGTGACTTTGAAGGTATGACTGAAGAAGAAAAAGAAAAAGCAATTGCCCAACGAAAAAAAGAAGAAAAGAAAAGGCAAAACGCACGAAAAGTATATAATCATCCTGACAACAAACCGATGGGAAGAGACCCACTCGGTTCAGGTGAAAGACGAGTATCGGGTAGAGATTGGGGTGATAGTCCTTTAAAATTAGAAGCAGATTTTAATAAACTTGACGAATTTTTATCGTCAAAAAAGTCTAAAGTTTCACTTCCAACCGAATCTTCTCTTATAGTTGAGAATACGGAAGAAGTGGTTAAAAACAAGAAAAACGATGATTTTGAGAAAAAAAGTTCGGAAAAAATTAACAAAGAAGAAGGGTATTTAAGTGAAGATAATTTAATTGATAAATGATTTTTTAAAAATATTCCACAATAATTATATTTATACTCATATTTATACTTGTATATATAAGTTTGATTTTCACGTGAAAAAATTAAAACATAGTAAATTTAAGAATACTGGCATTTTGTTTGAACTATTAGTTCGGCAAATTACCGCTGATATTCTTGATGACAAACAAGACTCTCATGCCAATCGTTTAATGCGTAAGTATTTTTCTGAGGAAGCATCTCTTGGCAAAGAACAAAGATTGTATCAATTGCTCATGGAAGAGTCGGCACACGACACTATAAATGCTGAACGATTGATTGATGCGGTTGCAAAGTCTCACAAGAAACTTAATACCAAAAAGTTAGCACAACAACGATACGAATTAGTTAAAGAAATGAAGGATGCTTATCCTATTGATGATTTTCTTCGTTCAAAAATTCGTAATTATAAAACATATGCCAGTATCTTTAAGTTGTTTGAAAGTGAAAATGAAGATATTTATTGCGATGCCAAAGAGTTGTACGAGTCAAAGAATACCATAATACAAGGATTGTGTAGTAAGAAAGCACAAACTAATGAGTCTACGGAAGATTACGAGCAACACAACGAAGACCTTCGTTTGATAACATATAAACTTCTGGTTGACAAATTTAATGAAAAGTATAGCAGTACCCTTAGTGAAGACCAACAAAAACTTCTTAAAAACTATATAAATAATATTTCAAACACGAATAGTTTGAGAGAGTATGTAGATACACAAATCCCATTGGTAAAATCACGAATCAGTGAATTGTCTGATAAAGTCGTGGATGACGAAGTGGTTAAGATAAAACTCGGAGAGGTTATTTCTCAGTTAGATTCTATTAGTGATGGTAGAGTCGTTAAGGATTCACAAGTTTCCACTTTGCTCATGTCATATGAACTTATAAAGGAACTTGAGAAACATGAAAACAACTGAAAAAAATCTTAGAAAGTTAATCCGTAATTTATTAAACGAACTATTAACCGAAGAGTGTAGTGATTGTAATCATGACGATTGTGAAAAGTGCCCTCCACAGAATGTAAGTGAATTAACGTCTACTGCAAACATAGATGGTTATCAAACTCCATTCGCATTTGATCCAAAAGATGAAGAAGAACATGAAGAGTCTATAAAAGATACTGCTGAAGTATTTGATTTTAAAACAACTAAGAACGAAAAGAATAATACGATTTCCGAAGGTAGGAGTTTATATCATCTTTATAGAGACCATCCAGATATGACACCAAGACAAAAAATAGGTGTTACTATTCGTGAAATAAATAAAATGCTTGGTGATGTCGAAAAGTTGGTATCAGTAGGCTCTAAGTTTAAGTCTGAAGTTTCTGTAAGCAACGATTCGTATTGGAAAACAACCACACGATATTTAGATAAATTAGAATCTAGATTGCAAAGAATTTCTGAAAAAGTTCGTGAACTAAGATAACATCATGAAAGATTCACAACGAAAAGATGTAGAAAGTGGTTTCATCATTCGTAACAAACTTAATATTTTAGAAGAACGGGTAAAACCAAAACACATAAACAAGTGGACAAATTCAAGTGTGCTGTGTGATGAACTTAGAGGAGACTGGACTGAAAGTTCAACAGGTGCAGAGTTAACATTAAAAAACGATTCTACCTCGGTAACTGCGTGGATTTCTAAAAATAGAGCAACACATTTATATGAATGTGGATTGCGGATAGATTCGTCACTGGTCGGAAAAGAAACTTCAGCACAAGATTTATCCAAGTCACTTGAACTACTTTCTAAAGAATTAATTGCAGCCTCAGATTTATGCTCGCAGATGAATTCTAAAATAAGTCAGTCAGAAATAAATAACGAGGAGCAGATATGAGTTGTTCATGTAAAACTAATAATATAACCGAAGACGATTCTTCGTTTGAAGAAAAGAAAATGACAGATCCATCTATTCTGGCATACAAAAAAGCACTCAAAGATTTAACTCCTATAATCCAAACTGCAAAAAATTCATCTGATGGAAAGCAACTATCGGATTCATATTGGGAAAAAGTTTCTAAGTTGTTGAAAAAGGCAAAACTTGGAATTGCTATGTTTGAGTTAGGTTTAGATGATAAAGATGGTGAAATAGAAGATTCCGACACGGAGATTACTCCAATGGGAGATGTCAGAGACGGAGAAGAGCAATTTGACAAAGAAGAAGAGGAAACTGCAAAAGAAAAAGAAGAAACAAAGAAAGAAAAAAATGAAAATATATCTGAAGATGCAAAGTCAGCATCTCAGCAAAGATTATTTGGTATGGTGTACGCACTTAAAAAAGGTGATTTACAGAAAGATTCAGTTAGTAAAACCTTGTGGGAAAAAATTAAAAGCATAGCAGATGGTATTTCTTTAAAAGACGCAAAAAAATTTGCAGAAACTAAACACAATGATTTACCTGAAAGACTTCCTGCAACTGAATCCAAAAATAGTTTACTAGATTCTGCACGACATCTTGGTGTTATATTAGAATCAGAGGGTTCAAAAATAAAGTCAATGGTATATTTTAACGGTGGTCTTATAGTAGAAATAGTAAAAGGTGGCCGAGTGTATTGTGTTTGCATCGGCAAGGAAGTTTCATTGGAAGGGGTTGACTACTCTATCGACCTTGGTGATAAAACAGACTTTGGGTTGGTATCTGAAAAATTTAATAAATTTTCCGAAATACCAGAAGAAGAGTTAAAATATGTTTGGTAAACATTAGATTTAGTTGTTTTATAAAAAAAGATTAAATCGTAAATAAATACTTATACGTATATACTTATTATTTGATATGGCAAAGCAACTTATAGTGTCTACACTCCCTTTTGAGTTCACAAGAGAACAAATTGCGGAAAGCATCGAGTCTAATGGAGGAGATTTGGTGGTTCGTGGCATTCTTCAAAAAGCAAAAGAACAAAATCAAAATGGTCGTGTGTATACACGTGAATTGCTTGAGAGGGAGGCTGGAAAATACCAAGAACTGATTGATGACAAACGAGCACTCGGTGAACTAGACCATCCTGATAGTGCGGTGGTGAATTTACAGAACGTTAGTCACAACGTTTCTAAGATGTGGTGGGACGGTGATTCACTTGTGGGTGAGGTTCATGTTCTAAGTACACCAGCCGGAAACATATTGAAAGAACTATTTAAATCAGGCATTACACTTGGAATTAGTTCACGTGGAATGGGAACTACTAGAGAATCTGAAGGAAAGACACTTGTAAATGATGATTTTGAATTAGTTGCATTTGACTTCGTGAGTAACCCTTCTACAAGAGGTGCTTTTCTTGAACCAATTAATTTGAACGAATCAGTTGATCCAACTCAAGTTGTAACGGACGGCCGAGTTTGTTCAAAGTTTTGTAAAGTTGAAGGAATTATTCACGAAATTTTAGGTGAAGTTGGAGAATCTTAATATGGAAAAGAACGAGGTTATACGACTAATTAAAGAAAGCATTTTGGAAGTTGCCAAGGAGCAACGTGACCAAATCAATGAATTTAATCCCATGACGGGACGATTTGATGACGAAGGAATGTCTTCTCACCAAAAGAAAATTGCGTCCGAGAAGATTTCAAAGTTTGGTAAGTATCAACGATTTATTGCACTCGAGGCAAAAGATATGGATGTTGCTGAAGATATATGCAATATAGTTGAAAACGCATCAAAGTATATTCTCAACGAAACCGATGATTGGTTTGATGCAATGAGTGTAAAAAGAAATTTAAAAGAAATTAAAACTCTTGCAAAAGAATTTTACAAGACTGCAAGTGAACGTCAGGTTTACACACAACGTATGCAGAGTTTATATGAAGATATGGGCAACATATTAAATCGTTATTTTGAAATACAAGAGGAAACCACAAATGAAGAGAAGTGAATTAAAAGAATATGTTACACAAGTTTTACTTGAGGTTGCTGAATATCCATGCGAAGTAAACGGAAAATTAGTTAAAAAATCAATGGGATTTTCTGGTTATGTAAGAGAAGTGGTTTCCGAAGGAACAATTTCCGATGCAAACAAATGGGCAACCAACGAAAAGTTAAACTTTGTAAAGTCTAATGATTCAAGATTCGGAGGATACTATACTGATGAATTGTCAGTATATGAGTTTTGTGCAAATCCGGAATATTATGGTGATTTAATGGAATCTGATATGACTGCACAAGATACCCTTGCTCGTTTGGTTGGTGAAAACGATCAAGTTCTTGAGGAATTGGATACAGAGCAAGTATCTTTGTTTGTTAACGAGTTGATGCAAAATGAGTTGTTTCTAAAAACAAGAGTCACACCAATATTTTCAAATTTGTCCACCAAGATTTTAGAAGGAATGACAGATCCAAAGCAAATCAATAGATTTCTAGAAACATTAATTTCAGAAGGAATAAAATGTGTATTTGATGAAGACGTGGAATTAACTGAATCAGAAATTAAAATTGCTACACAACAACTTCGTTCAGAATTAAACTCACATATAGAATCGATTACCGAAGTATGTGATTCGTGTGTTGATTCTGATAACAAAGGAATTTTATTTAAAAACTATCAAAAGATGATAAGTGACCACAGACATTTTTTACCAATTAAGTAAAGGTATGTATTATTATGAAAATTACAAGAAAAGAATTAAAAGAGATTATTGAAGAAGTTGCAACTGAACTTGGATTATTTGAAGGGTTAACCGCTGCACAAGAAAAGTTACCAGAACCACTCAAGGCTGCTATACTTAAAAAACAAGAAAGTGAAGGTGATGCAGATGAAGAAGAAGCAATTGAAGAAGGAAACGCATTCGGTGACGCAGTTCGTAAAGCACGTGAAAACGGTGATGAAGAATTTGAAGTGGGTGGTAAGACTTATCCATTAAAAGAAAAAGTTATCGAGGAAAGTGAAGACACAGAAGAATTTACTGGTGAAGAAGTAAAAAAAGAATCTCATTGCCACTCTGAAGAAGATGATGCGGATGTTGAAGAAGGAAACGCATTCGGTGACGCAGTTCGTAAAGCAAAGGAAGCAGGTGAAGACGAATTTGAAGTTGACGGAAAAACTTATCCTGTGAAAGAAGAAGAAGATGTTATCGAAGACGAAGAAGAAGTTGAAGAAGGAAACGCATTCGGTGACGCAGTTCGTAAAGCAAAGGA
>CEVF01016347.1_pt1 | contig 17180 bp, 11 predicted proteins | sample 356441 | NCBI WGS metagenome assembly CEVF01 (sample SAMEA2622765, study PRJEB7988) | marine metagenome | biome: marine biome (ENVO:00000447); feature: surface water layer (ENVO:00002042); material: "saline water (ENVO:00002010), including plankton (ENVO:xxxxxxxx)" | depth 5 m | reverse complement strand
TTGTTGCAAACGTCTGATTGGGCCGTTCAAAATGATTTTGGCATCATCAATTGGCTGCCCGAAATGCCACTTTGGCTGTATGTGGTTTTGGGGGTTATGCTGTTAGATCTTATCGGTGCCTACACGGCCCATTGGGTCGAGCACAAGGTGAAACCGTTTTGGATGATCCATCTCGTGCACCACACCGACCACAATGTTGATACGACCACGGCCAATCGCCACCATCCATTGGAGAGTCTTATTCGTTATGTCTTTACGCTTTTTGGGGTTTTTATCGTGGGTGCGCCCATAGGGATCATCATGCTGTACCAAAGCCTTTCGGTGGTGCTGTCACAGTTTAACCATGCAAACATTCGCTTGCCCAAAAAGGTTGACAATGCCCTGAGTTGGGTCATTGTCTCGCCCGATATGCACAAGGTGCACCACCACTATGTATTGCCCTATACCGATTCGAACTACGGCAATATTTTTTCGATTTGGGACAGGCTTTTCGGAACCTACATGAAACTTGACCCCGAGAAAATCGTATATGGGGTCGACACCTTTCCCGATGAAAGAGAGAACAGCAGTGTCTGGGGGTTGTTGAAACAACCCTTTCATAAGTACCGCAAGCCGACAACGGGTCAATCATAAATCAAATACTTCTCCCTTATTTTCTTAAACCTTTCCAAATCTTTTTGCCAAGATGCCTTAATCTCCGCTTCTGAAAGCCCTGCTTCGATTTGCTGCTGTAATTTTGCAGTACCGGCATGTCTGGTGAAATTGTCGGTATTGAAGACTTTTGATTTGTCCAATGCATTTTGATGGGCATCGATGACCCAGCGCACAGAGACTTCATTCATTCTTGGATGTTGTGATAAATCTTTTCCGTGGCAGACCTTGCCCTCTTCTTTTGGGAATTTTGAACCAAAATTGGGTCGGGGCACATAGCTGAAGTCATATTTTGTACTATCTAAGAAAGAAGCTCCGTACCGCTGAAACTGAAATTCGGTACCACGGCCCGCGTTGATGTTGGTTCCCTCAAACAACCCGAGGCTGGGGTACAGGTTAATGGCAGTATCGTTGGGCAGGTTTGGCGAGGGCCGTATGGGCAAACTATATTCGGTCTCATGTGTCCAATTTTCAAGGGGAATCACCGTTAAATCGGCCTTTAAACCGTTTTCAAGCCACCCTTCGCCATTTACCATGGTTGCGTATTCGCCGATGGTCATTCCGTGTACCAGGGGAATGCAGTTCATGCCCAAAAAGCCGGTATGCTCTTCTTCCATGGTGGGCCCATCGACATAATGCCCGTTCGGGTTGGGCCTGTCGAGCACCACTACCGGAATGCCTTTTTCGGCACAGGCTTCCATCACCAATTGCAATGTGGCAATGTAGGTGTAGAAGCGAACACCGACATCTTGAATGTCGAACAGCACTACATCGAGATCTTTCAGTTGTTCTTGCGATGGCTTCCGATTTTTTCCGTAGAGTGAAATAATGGGCAATCCCGTTCGGGTATCCATTCCATCTTTCACTTTTTCACCCGCGTCCGCTTGGCCACGAAAACCATGTTCGGGGGCAAACACTTTTTTTATGGACACATCCAAAGAAAGCAACGAATCCACCAAATGGGTGTAGGTTGTAGAATCTTGGAATTTGGCATTTGGTATTCGAAATATTACTGATGTTTGGTTGGCGACCACCCCCACATTTTTATCCTTTAGCAAAGAAAGATAAGCGTCCGTTCTATTGGCGGCCACCATTACCTTTCCTGTCTCTTTTTTGGAATTTGCAAGGGGATGGCTTGAATTTGAAGTGTGCTTCTGTCCGCAGGCAGCAAGCACAAAAACAAACAAGAAAACTGTACTTTTGAAGAAGGATAAAACGGTCATTCGTTGAATTTAGAACTTTTTATTACCAAGCGCCTCATTAAAGGGGCATCGCATAAAATTAGCATTTCGGCCCCGATAATTAAAATCGCCATCGCCGCGATTGCCATCGGTATTGTAATGATGCTGATCGCCATTGCCACCAGTGCCGGCCTGCAACGAAAAATCAGGGAAAAAGTGGCCGCCTTCAATGGACACATCCAGATTTCAAACTACGACAACAACAACTCAGAGGTTTCAACGGTACCAGTTTCGACCCAGCAGGATTTTTACCCAGAGTTCAAAGACGTTGAGGGCATTGCCCATGTGCAGGCCGTGGCCACCAAACCGGGCATTATTCGAATGGAAGATACCTTTGAGGGCATGATTGCCAAAGGGGTGGGCCGCGATTATAATTGGTCGTATTTTGAGGAATATCTTGTCGATGGCAGGCTTCCCGATTATTACGGTGACCTGAATGATGAGGTTTTGATATCACGATTGATGGCCAATCGATTGCAACTGAAGGTCGGTGATACCTTTTCGGCCATTTTCTTACGCGAGGGAGACCCTTCAAAGATGCCCAACAATCGCCGGTTTAAGGTAGTGGGCATCTACGATAGTGGTTTTGATGAGTTTGATGCACAATATGTTTTTGTCGATATCCGCCACATTCAACGGATGAACCGGTGGGAAGCTGATCAAGTGGGCAATTTTGAGGTTTTCTTGGAAGATTTTGATCAAATCGACCAAAAAAGTGCGGAAATCTATAATAAAACACTTTCTAACCTCGATACCCGTGATATCAAGAGCAAATACTTTCAGATTTTTGAATGGATCGGTCTTTTCGATTTCAACGTGGCCTTGATAATCGGTATCATGATTATTGTGGGCGGCATCAATATGGTCACGGCCCTTTTAGTGCTAATCTTAGAGCGTACCCAGATGATAGGAATTCTCAAGGCCTTGGGGGCACAAAATTGGAGTATTCGCAAAGTTTTTCTGTACAATGCCGCCTATTTGATAGGAATCGGACTTTTTTGGGGGAATGTCATCGGATTGGGGATTCTACTTCTCCAGCAGAAGTACCGGTTTTTAACGTTTCCCAATCCCGAAGAATATTATATTGACTATATACCGGTCTATATTAACCCAATGGCCATATTGTTGCTCAACTTGGGGGTAATGCTGTTGTGCCTATTGATGCTGCTGCTGCCCTCTTATGCCATCACCAAGATCACGCCGGTAAAGGCCATTAAGTTTGAATAGGCCCCGTACCCCCCAAAGGGGGGAATAATTGATATACGCTAAAAGTATCAAGTTCAAGCGGCCAGTTCAAATATAAAATCGCACACTACCTCTAAAATGATTTATTCGTTGCAATTCGCGAACTTCGTGTCACAAAAAAGTTTGTGATCTGCAACCAGAAACCAAAGAAACTTTAAACCCAAAACCTTTAAACCCGAAACCAGAAATTCTATTTTTGCACCCATTATGGAATATGCTGAAAACATTCTGGAGACCATTGGCAATACGCCCTTGGTAAAACTCAACAAGTTAACGGCCGAACTGCCCTGCATGGTCTTGGCCAAATACGAGACCTTTAACCCCGGCAATTCGGTAAAAGACCGTATGGCCCTTCAAATGATCGAAGATGCGGAAGCCGATGGAAGGCTAAGGCCCGGCGGCACCATTATCGAGGGTACTTCGGGCAACACGGGCATGGGGCTGGCCTTGGCCGCCATTGTAAAGGGGTATCGCCTTATCTGTGTGATCAGTGATAAACAGTCCAAAGAAAAAATAGACATTTTGAAAGCTGTGGGCAGCGAGGTACACGTATGCCCGACCGATGTGGCACCCGACGACCCGAGAAGCTATTATTCTACCGCCAAACGATTGTCAGAAGAGATACCGAATTCGTGGTACGTGAACCAGTATGACAACCCCAGCAATGCCAAGGCACATTACTTGACCACTGGCCCTGAAATATGGCGACAGACCGATGGCAAAGTGACCCATTTTGTGGTGGGTGTCGGTACCGGGGGCACCATATCTGGGGTGGGAAAATATTTAAAGGAACAAAATCCCGAAATCAAGGTCTGGGGTGTTGACACCTATGGTTCGGTATTCAAAAAATACCATGAGACGGGCATTTTCGATGAGAATGAGATATACCCTTATGTTACCGAAGGCATTGGGGAGGATATTCTTCCGAAGAACGTGGACTTTGATATCATAGACGGTTTTACAAAGGTTACCGACAAAGATGCGGCCATCTATACCCAACGGTTGGCAAAAGAAGAGGGTATGTTCTTGGGCAACTCGGCCGGGGCTGCCATTAAGGGGGTGTTGCAGCTAAAAGAACACTTCACCAAAGACGATGTGGTGGTAGTGCTCTTTCACGATCATGGCAGTCGCTACGTGGCCAAAATGTACAATGACGACTGGATGCGAGAGATGGGCTACATCGAGTAGATTTTGGTATCTTGTCGGTTAAAATATCGACATGGCAACTCCCATTTTTCGAAAAAACCTCCTGTTTCGTTTTCTTTTCTTGACGGTATTTATCCTGATTTTTGCATGCAACAGTGATGACCCAGTGCTTACAGACGATGATGTGGGGCAAGAGCCCGACGACCCGATTGCTTTGCAGGATAAATTGCCACAGTTCATGGTGGACACCCAAGGGGGAACAATTGTCGATGAGCCCAAGATAAGCTCCCAGACCACCATTACAGTGGCCGGTGATGTAGTTTATGAAGGAAATATGGGCATCGAGTTTAGGGGAGCCTCCTCGCAGGCACTCTTCCCCAAAAAATCATACGGACTTGAAACATGGAATGAAAATGGCGAAGACATCGATGTCTCGTTATTGGGTTTTCCAGAAGAGGAAGACTGGATTTTATATGGCCCCTACAGTGACAAATCGTTGCTTCGCAATATATTGATATATGACCTTTCCCGTGATATAGACCGTTATGCCAGTCGTTGTCTTTTTGTTGATATGACCCTCAATGGGGTTTACCAGGGCGTGTATGTGTTTATGGAAAAGTTGAAGCGGGATGGCGCCCGTATCGATATCAGCAAACTGGATGATGACGAAAATACTGGCGAAGACCTTACAGGCGGCTACATATTAAAGATTGATAAAACGGCCGGCAATAATTTGGGCGAGGGGTACAATGAACTCAATTCGTTCGTATCTGCCCATCCTCCGCAGAATGCTGCAGCGGGTCAAGAAGTTTACTTTTTGTACGAATATCCAGATGCAGAAGATATCACCGTTGCCCAAAAAGCATATATTTCCCAATATGTGGCAGACTTTGAGTCTGCTTTGGCCTCAGATGATTTTACCGATCCCGATACAGGGTATACGGCCTATATAGACGTTGCAAGTTTTATCGACTTCTTTCTATTGAACGAACTGTCGAACAACGTCGATGCCTATCGGTTGAGTACCTTCATGCACAAAAACAAGAACGGTAAATTGAAGATGGGCCCTATTTGGGATTTCAATTTGGCCTTTGGTAATGCCAATTACTGTAATGGCGGCGACACCGATGTTTGGGCCTATAAATTCAATGAACGCTGCCCAGATGATTTTTGGCTGGTCCCCTTCTGGTGGGACCGTTTAATGGAAGACCCTGCTTTTGTTGCTCAGTTAAAGGAAAGGTGGCTTACTTTGAGGGCAGGTACATTTGCCGAATCCGCCATTCAAGCAAAAATCGATGGCTACGTGGCCGAACTCAATAAATCAGGTGCCATAGCGGCAAATTTTACGGCTTGGCCCGTACTTGGTACTTACATTTGGCCCAATAATTTTGTGGGTGACACCTATGGTGAAGAAGTGGACTTTCTTCGCAATTGGGTTGGCGAAAGGCTTACATGGCTCGATACTCAAATCAATAATTTGTAAAATCAGTATTGTTAGATGAGAAAAATTTTATTGACTTTCTGTTTAGGGGCCCTGATGCTTCCAATTACGGCACAAAAGCTATCTAGAGCAGAAAAGAAAATCATCGCTTCCGTTGAAAAAAACAACCAAGAGGCCATCAGCTTTTTGGAAAAAGTGGTCAATATCAACAGTGGCACGCTTAACTTGAAGGGAGTCAAAGAAGTAGGCTCGGTATTTGGTGAAGCTTTCGAAGGCATTGGCTTTGAAACGCGATGGATAGAAATGCCGCCTGACATGAACCGTGCCGGCCATTTGTTTGCAGAGACCAAGGGAGGTAAAGGAAAAAAACTACTGCTTATCGGTCATTTAGATACCGTTTTTGAGGAGGATAGTCCCTTTCAAGAATTCGAACGGATGAACGATAGTATCGCCAAGGCACCTGGCGGCAACGATATGAAAGGGGGCAATGTTATTGTGCTATATGCGCTGAAGGCCCTATATGAAAACCGATTGCTTGATGATGCCCAAATCATTGTGGCCTTTACCGGTGATGAGGAAAGCACCGGAAAACCCTTGGATATTAGCAGGAAAGATTTGGTTGAAGCGGCCAAGCGCAGTGATGTTGCCTTGGGCTTTGAAACTTCCACAGGCTTCAATTATGCCACGGTTGCCAGACGGGGTGCCTCTGGCTGGGCACTCGAAGTAGGGGGCAAGCGCGCCCATTCCTCCGCGGTGTTCAGTGATAGGGTAGGAGCAGGGGCCATTTTTGAAATGTCGAGGATCCTTCACCAATTTTATACCGATGTAAAGGGTGACGACCTGCTTACCTTCAACCCCGGAATATTAATGGGCGGTACTTTTGTAGATTTTGATGAAAAGACCAGTAAGGGAGAAGTATTTGGCAAGAGCAATGTTGTGGCGCAAAAGGCAATTGCAAGGGGCGGACTCCGCTTTATTTCTGAAGAACAGAAAGAACGCGCAAGGGAAAAGATGCGTGAAATCGTGGCACAAAACCTTCCCAAGACCTCAGCTTCGATTTCGTTTACCGACAGCTACCCTGCAATGGAACCTACAGCGGGCAACAAAAAATTGTTGGAGCGCCTGAACCAAGTGAGTCTTGATCTGGGGCAGGGCCAAGTACTGCCCTACGACCCCGGCAGAAGGGGTGCGGCCGATGTTTCGTTCGTGGCAGCGTACGTTGATTGCCTTGACGGTTTGGGCACCATGGGCTCGGGGGCCCATACCCCAGAAGAGACAGTCAATCTCAAAACCATCGAAGATTTGACAAAAAGAACGGCCATCCTCATTTATAGGCTTATCAATGAGTGAGAAGGTAACGTTACGCTTGGGCCAACAGTCGGTGGTCATCGATAAAGGTGAACTGGTCAGCTACCAAGTCGGCGGACATGAGTTTATACATCAAAAGGGGAGTCCTGGTTGGCGAAATGCCGATACCGAGATGTTTCCCATCATCGGGCCTACGAACGAAGCAAACTTTGCCGTTCAAGTGCCACGGGGCAATGCCATATTGGACCAGCACGGACATTTGAGGGAAATGGAATATACACGAGTTTCACAATCTGAAACAACGGTATCCTACAAGAAGGAATACACTGCGGGCACGCCCGTCAAAAATTCAAAATTCCCTGAAAAATCAAGGCGTCAGTGGCTTATGTGGCCCTACAGTTTTGAGTTTGTGAAGACTTTTTTGCTTGGTAAGCAAGGTCTTGAAATCACCTTTACCATCGGTGGTGAAAAAGACATGCCGTTCATGTTGGGCTACCATCCGGCGTTCAAGGTCCATACAGACCAACCTATCATATCGGCAGCTGAAAAATATATTTCTTTGGATGAAGTACTGGAAGTGGGCAGCCGGGCCCTACAGATTGATGATTGTGAGAAAATCATTCTTGAAGATGAAAGGCAATTGACAATTCAGACCGAAGGTTTCGGCCATTTTATGCTGTGGACCGAGGTGCGCAATATGGTATGTATCGAGCCGATAACTTTTTACCCCTATGCCGTACCCCAACAGAAACTCCACCAAGGCTTCGATTATGTTCAATCAGAGCCAAGAAAGTTCAAGGTAAAACTCTTACCTTGATGTAATCATGAGAAATGTTAATGAAATCACAATATTATCTTAATTTTTAACGTTATTATTTCTACATTAGGGGGATAATAGTACAAGTAATACTTGATGCTTAGAAGATTTATTGAAAGAGTAGGTTTGATGAACTGCATTATGCTTTTGGTCGTTATTTCGATTATCATCACCTCAGAAATTCTTTTCCTACAGGGAAAAAAAATGGATGCCATTTTTGTGGCATTTTGGGCACCGACCATATTGGGTTTTATGAATTACCTCAAGTACCGTAAGTAATGGATTTTATACTGATATACTCCATTGTGGTGGCGATAATTTTTATGGTCTGGTTGTTCTTTGTTATTAGAATGTACCGAAAGCTAAACGAATAAGTATACCTGCACAATCTGCTATTGGTTGTCAAGATGGGCTGGCCAAAGGCATTTTTGGCACTGGTTGAACTTTTGACGGTCCTTTCCGGATCAAATAGCCACCAATGATGCTTTCGGTTTCCAAAGTGTTCTTTTGCTTGATAATATGGGCCTCAAGGTCTTCTAGCGAATTAATGGGCATTTCCCTATCAATAAAGGCATACCCTTGATATATGCCATCTTTCACGGCTATGAGCGCATCTTCTTGTGGGGTACGTCCCTTTTCTTTGATTAGATAGGAAGTCTTTCCCTGACGGCTCGACAAAATGGCTTTATCAACCTTTTGGTTATAGGTGTCAATTGATGCTGTTTTTTCACATGAGTCGGCACAATGCGTGCAAAGACCATTTCCATTCTGAAGATGACAATATTTTGGGCATAGTGAAAAGGTATCGCACAATTGCTTTAAAAATGTACGGCAATCGGTAGGATTATAAAATACCTGAATGGGTTCATGAACATTCTTAAGGGTGTTGTATGCCAAATGTTGCAATCCATTTCTGTCTTCATAGCTGAATATGGCATAGGCCTTGGCAAATCGTTTTTGGGCCCGGTTGTACGGCGGAAAATGCCTTTTAATGGCCGCCGACTCCATAAGCAATGCCAATAGCTCGTTGCCAGACAGTTCATAATCGATGGATGCAATTTCCCTGCACATACGGGATTCTTTATTGCTTTTATCGTAGAAATGGCCCAATACCCGTTTTTTGATATTGATGGCCTTGCCCACATAGATGATGTTTCCTGCATTGTTCTTGAAATAATATATCCCCGGTTTTTGGGGCAGGTGGTCGACCATTTCTTTAGAGACCAAGGGGGGCAAGGTGGCTTCTTGACTTCTAGCATTCAAAAAAGAACCAACAAGCTGTTGTGCCATCGGTTTCTGCAACAATAATCTAAATAGAACAACCGTTGCTTTGGCGTCGCCCCGGGCCCGGTGCCGGTCGGTAATGGGTATGTTAAGTGAAGAGCACAGTTTGCCCAAGCTATAAGAATTCAATCCAGGAACCAATTTTCTTGCAAGACGAACGGTACAGAGCTTTTTTCTTATAAAATCGACCCCTATTTGACGAAATTCCTCTTTAATGACCCCATAATCAAAATTCACGGAATGGGCCACAAAGACACAGTCTTTGGTCATTTCAAGTATTTTATGGGCAATATCTTTAAAAAGGGGCGCGTTGCGCACCATATTGTCGTCTATGCCCGTCAAACCTGTAATGAAATAAGGAATTTCGCATTCAGGGTTCACCAGAGAGGTAAACTCATCGACCACTTTTGTGCCATCGAACTTAAAAATGGCTATTTCGGTGATTTTATTGCCCTTAATGCCATTTCCAGTGGTTTCTATGTCGATGATGGTGTACAAAAATCCCTGATTTTAAAAAGGGTACTAAAATTAGGGATTATTTATTTGTGAAGTTGGATGATTCCAAGAGTGGTTTTGTAATAAAGATTGGTTTGGCTCAATGAGGGAGCAATATATTGATATGCAACCCAATAAGTTACTCGCACAAGTTGGGTTATAGTCTTTTTCGTGTGTTAAAAAGAGTCCTTTTGCATAGGATTCGTTTTTTTAACATTACTTCCCGTTTTAAAAGTACCCTTTTTAACTTATCTTTAAATTGTTTTGCTCTGCAATTGTAAAGGTAGGGCGGTGAGAGGCCTTACCAAAATAACACGACCCATTCGGTTTTGTTCTCGTTTTTGATTATTTGAATTAGCTATCATTAGATCAAATTCCCGCCCTCCTTTCTTCAGTTGCCTGACTAATTCTTAATTATTCATTAACTAAACTTTGATTTTATGAAAGTAGGAAAACTGTTTGGGGTGTTGGCCGCAATGTTTTTATGCATTGCAACAGTCCAGTCCCAAGAGAAAACGGTCACTGGAAATGTGACAGATCAGAATGGTCTTGCCCTGCCAGGGGCCAACGTGGTTGTAAAGGGGACCACCACGGGGGTTCAAACGGATTTTGATGGTAATTACACCATCTCCGTTGCAGAAGGCCAAGTGCTCTCTTTTTCGTATTTGGGCTATACAACCAAAGAAGTCACCGTTGGCGCACAATCTACCATTAATGTGACACTTGAAGAAGACGCCCAAGCTTTGGAGGAGGTAATAGTAACGGCATACGGTACCTCGACAAAAGAGGCTTTCACAGGGTCCGCAAGTGTGGTGGGCGCCAAAGACCTTGAGATACGAACCGTGACCTCGCCCATTGCGGCCATCGAGGGCCGGGCGACGGGCGTACAATTTACATCAGCCCAGGGGCCGGGCTCATCCCCGGGTATCGTTATTCGGGGTGTAGGCACATTGAACGGGGATACAGACCCTTTGTTCATTGTTGACGGCGTTCAGTACGAGGGCTCGCTGAACACTATTAACCAAGAGGACATAGAATCGTTTACAATCCTCAAAGATGCGGCTTCAACATCATTATACGGCTCAAGGGCCGCCAACGGTGTGGTGATCATAACCACAAAGAGTGGCACCAAAGGGGGCGGTATCCAAGTTAATGCCTCTATGCAATATGGTTTGGTGTCGGCATCGCAATGGCAATTTTATGATGAGGTAACCCCGGGTCAGTATTATGAGACCATGTGGGAAGCATTGAAAAACTCATCTGCCGGGGGAGGGGATCCTGCCTTTGCCTCTGCGAACATCTACGACAATTTGGGCTACAATCCATTTAATGTGCCCAACGACCAGATTGTGGGGGTCAATGGTCAGTTGAACCCTAATGCGCAGGTTATCTACCAAAGTCTTGACTGGTACGACTTTTTGTCGAGAACGGGTGTACGAAAAAACTATAATGTGAACGTTTCAGGGGGTGGTGAAAACAACAAGGTGTTTTTCTCGGCATCCTATTTGGATGAGGAGAGTTTTGTGATCACTTCTGGGTATGAGCGTCTGACCACAAGACTGAATGCAGAGTTCGATGTCAGTGATAGAATTACCATTGGTGGTAGTGCCAATGTTACCATTGAAGAATTTACCGCTCCAAGTTCGGCCGGGACGGGCAGTATTGTGAACCCTTTTGGTTTTGCCAAGAACATAGGTTCGATCTACCCAGTTTTTGTGAACGATCTTGAAGGGAACATTGTGCGGGACGTCTTCGGGGACCCTGTCTTTGACAACGGGGAAGGATTTCCCGAGTACAACATAGGATCTAGACCCATAAGCCAAGGGCGCCATGCGCTACAAGAGTTGTTGTTGAACGATGAACGGGATAATAACAACACCTATGGTTTCCGGTTCTATGCTGATTGGGAAATCTTGGAGGGTCTCAACCTTAGGGTGAATTATGGAAGGGATATCAACGATGGTGTTGAAAAAGAGTATGAAAATGCTGTCATCGGTGATGCCCAGCCAGATGGTCGTTTCAGCGATGAACGTTTTAGAAGACAGGTGGAGAACTTCAACCAGATTCTGACGTACCGAAAAAGTTTTGGCAACCACAACCTAGACCTTACATTGGGCCATGAAAGCTTTGACAGAACCTTTTCTGACATCGATGGTCTAAAGACCATCCAGGCGGCCAACGGAATTTTTGAATTGGACAACTTTTCCAATATCGTTTCTCTAGGCGGGTCATCGACCAGAAAAAGTATTGAGGGGTATTTTTCAAGGCTCAATTACAACTTTGACAACAAGTATTATATCAGCGGTTCGATCAGGCGAGATGGATCATCGGTTTTCGACAGGGAGACAAGATGGGGCACCTTTTACTCAGTGGGTGGCTCTTGGCGTATCGACCAAGAAGATTTCCTGCAAAACTCTTCGGTCATCAACCGGCTGAAACTACGGGCTTCGTACGGTGAGGTCGGAAATGATGATCTAGGAGATTTCTTCCTGTCACAACCTAGGTTTTCCATTACTTCCAATGCTGGCGATCCCGCTATCATATTTACCGATATAGGCAATTCAGAACTGCAATGGGAAACCATCGAAAATTTTGATGTGGCACTTGAGTTTGCATTGTTCAATAACTTTTTAGAAGGGTCTGTGGAGTACTACAAGCGTAACTCCTCTGACCTGTTGTACCTCTTGCCCATTGCACCGAGCAATGGCCTGAACGAGGTACCGGTAAATGTTGGCGATATGTTCAACTCGGGCTGGGAAGTCTCTTTGACGACCCACTTGATCAACACGGGCGACTTTAGGTGGGACCTCACTTTGCAGGGCTCTACCTTTAAGAACGAGATTACCAGTCTCCCGGCTCCCTTCATCGATGATGAACAGCGTTGGGCAGAAGGCCGGTCGCGATTTGATTTCTTCATACTTAGAACCGCTGGTGTAGATCCCGCTACGGGCGACCAATTATTTCTGCAATATGAGTTGGATGAAGACGGAAACAGTGTTCCCGTGCGTGATGCCAATGGCGAGATAGCGACCACCAATGATTGGCAGGATACTGAACGGGCCTATACGGGAGATAGCTCTATACCAGATTTACTTGGCTCGGTTGCCAATAGTTTAAGCTACAAAGGGTTTACCTTGGACTTTTTGATCAATTATGGCATTGGGGGCAAGATTTTGGATTTTGGATATGCGGCCATGATGCACAGTGGAAACTACGGAAGCTCGTTCCATCCTGATATATTGAACGCTTGGAGACAACCCGGTGATGTTACCAATGTGCCTAGGTTGGAGAACGGAAACCCGAATTTGGTGAGAACGGCATCTGACCGTTTCTTGACCGATGCCTCGTTCTGGGCACTCAGAAACGTTAATTTAGGGTATACCTTTGAGAGTACCATAGCCGAAAAGCTTGGCCTTGATAACCTGAGGATTTCAGTGACCGCTGAAAACCTTTACACCAATAGTAAGCGAAACGGTCTGAACCCGCAGTTCGAGTTGGAGGGAACGCCAAATGGCAACGACTTTGGTCCGCCCAAGATTATTTCTGTTGGATTGAATGTAGCATTTTAAAAAACTAAGATTATGATAAGAAAGATAAAATTTATGTTGTTCGTGATCCTGGGGATTGCAATAACGTCGTGCGAAGAAGATTTTCTTGAAACGAGGCCAACAGATGCCATTTCTGCTGCCGATGCACTGGCCAATGAAGAGAACATGCAACTAGTGTTGAACGGGGTGCATCGTGGCCTGTACTCACAATCTCAGACCATTTTTCCTGGTGGCAATACCCAAAGGGCCAACAACCATTATTGGGTGCCTTTGGGCGATAACTTGGCGGGGGAGCTGATCCATTCGGCGAATGCCAACAATTTGGGATGGCGTACCGAGATGCAATGGAACTCACATACCGATCAGACCTCATTGACCTGTGAGCTTTTATGGTACCACCGCTATAATATTATACTGCATGCCAACCTGCTCATTAATAAGGCCACTGATGGTAGTTTGACGGAATCACCTGGGCTGTTCGAGATTTTGGGGCAGGCATATACCTATAGGGCGTATGCCTACCTTTCATTGGTGCAGCATTATGCCAGGGGCTATTTGATCGGCAACCCATCATCAGACCCTGGGGTACCTTTGTTGTTTTCCTCAGAGTCGCCCTTTACCAGTGAGCCACGGTCGACGGTGCAAGAAATTTATGATCAGATAGAGACCGATCTTAATGCTGCTATCGCTGCGTTTGAAAATGGATCGGGCAGGCCAAGTGGCGGCCCTGAGACCAAATCGCAGTTGAATATCAATACGGCATATGGTCTCTTGGCAAGAATGGCCCTATCAAAAGGTGATTGGCAGACAGCTGCTGATGCTGCAGTAGAGGCACGCCAAGGTTTTCCGTTGATGGGTGAAGAAGATTGGCTTGCTGGGTTCAATACCAACAGTCTTTCAGAGGTCATTTGGGGCAGCAACGTGATAGATGCCGAAACCACGTTTTTCCGTTCGTACTTTTATTTGGCAAGCAACACCTTCAACGGAAGCCAGATACGCAACAACCCAAAGATTGCCGACCGAAGACTGGTAGATGCCATTCCAGATACCGACTACAGAAAACAAGTGTTTTTGCCCGATGCGCCCAATTCCAACAGTTCTGCTGCCAATGGGGAAGGTGGCTGGGAAAACAACACCAATCCTTTGTATACAACCGAGGAAGAGTTCAACGCCGCCATAGACAGTATCAAAAGTGTGTACGGATTGGTCTCTGGGCACAATACTCACCCCTATATGCACTTTAAGCTGAAGCAGAAAAACCCTGGATCCATCGATCCAGATGATGTCATCTATATGCGTTCATCTGAAATGTATTTGATAGAGGCCGAAGCAAAGGCCATGATGGGTGACATAGCCGGGGCACAGGAAGCTTTAAGACCGTTGGGCGAAGCACGTGATAGCGCATTTGATGTTACCGTCTTTAACACGCAACAATCCATGATGGATCAAATCAAGTTCCAAAGGCGTGTTGAACTATGGGGCGAAGGCTTCGGATATACCGATAAGATTCGGTGGGACGAAGGAATCGACCATGCCGCCGATGGTGGTTCAGGAGCATCAGAAGTGCTATATCAAGAGGCGTACCAAGTGGAGAGGCCCTCGCTGAACGATGATTGGATCTTCAAGATTCCGCAGGCTGAGATTGATGCCAATCCGAACCTGACACCAGCAGACCAGAATTGATAAGCAGGTAATTTTTTTAAATAGGTTGAGTTATAATAAAGCTCCCCATGATTTCTGCATGGGGAGCTTTTACTTTTCATAAAAACCCTATCATGACTATCATGATATTACAGGGTTTCTGGCTTAGAATGATATCTAAAAAGTGGAGCCGGAGGGATTCGAACCCTCGTCCAAACAAGCAATCGCCATGCTTTCTACATGCTTAGTCCCTGTTCGGTTTTCGATGCACAACTGACCAGAGACCGCCCATTGTGCACTTAGCTTCTAAGATTTTAGACTTCCGCCGAAGCTACGAAAGTCCGGTGTTGACTTTTATGGTGCCCCGATATTAGTCGCCGTCAACAAGGGCTACTAGGGGGCATTTAGCTTTCCCGCCTTGCGGGACTAGGCCATGACTTACTGTAATTCAGTCAATTAGGCAGCTAAAGCGTAGTTAGACTCGCCATTTAAAAGGTTGGGATATTGAATTTACGAGCATCATTCCCATAGCTCGGCATGCTTACATAACCATTGGTCTTGCTGTCAAAACCAGTCGGCCCCATAATGAGACAGTAAATCTGTGATTTACGTAGTCGAATTATGCCCTGAGTACTTCGGCCATGTTCAGTATAAACATCGTCGAAGGGCCTAAAACATATTCTCATTTTATTATCAAAGAACTGTTACTTGGGCGTTTCCCTGAAATGGCCTTGCCATTGTCAGTGACCGGGCTATCGGCTGTACAAGCCTGCCTGCCGCAGGCAGGGTACCCGCCTCTATCCCTAACGCGGTGGTCCGCCTCCCCACTGCTACGGGCGGGCGGCAAAGATACTATTTATCCGTCTAGCAATAAAAAGTTTGTGCATCCCTGCCGATCCATGTAAATTAGGCAAGAATTATACCAAACCTACATATGAGATTCGGAATCATTCGAGAGCGCAAGAACCCTCCTGACAGACGGGTGGTTCTGCCGCCAAAGATCTGCCAGATTGTCACAGAAAAATATCCTAAGGCCCAAATAATAATAGAACCCTCGCCCCTTCGCGTGTTTGCCGACCAAGAATACCGGGACCTTGGTTTTGAGGTGGCCGACAAAATGCATGAATGCGATGTGTTGTTGGGTGTCAAAGAAGTGCCGATAAAAGCCCTCATCCCCAATAAAAAATATTTCTTCTTCTCACATACCATAAAAAAACAGCCCTACAATCGCGATTTGTTGCGGGCCATTCTTGAAAAGAACATTGAACTGTATGACCATGAGGTCATTACAGATGCCAACGGCAAACGATTGGTGGCCTTTGGGCGCTATGCGGGCATCGTGGGGGCCTATAATGGCATACGTGCCTACGGACTCAAATTCGACCTTTTTGATCTGCCCAAGGCCGAGACCCTGAAAGACCAACAAGCCTTGATCGCTGAACTTCAAAAGGTCAAATTACCGAACATCAAGATACTGTTGACCGGCAAGGGCCGGGTTGGGGGTGGGGCCAAAGAAATGCTCGATGCCATGAACCTTAAAAAAGTAAATGTCGATGCATATTTGAACCAGACCTTTGATGAGCCGGTATATTGCCAGATCGATGCCTCTGAGTACAACAAGCGCAAAGATGGGGTTCGGGGCAGTAAAGCCGATTTTTTTGCAAATCCATCAGAATACCGTTCTGATTTTTTCAGGTTCGCCAAGGTGACCGACTTCTTCATTGCCGGGCATTTTTATGGCGATGGTGCACCTTTTCTCTATACCCGTGAAGATGTAATACATCCTGATTTTAAGATAAAAGTGGTGGCCGATATCAGCTGTGATATCGATGGCCCCGTGGCCACGACCATTAGACCTTCGACCATTGCAGATCCCATTTATGGGTACCATCCACAGACCGAGAAAGAAATTGATTTCAAGCACCCAGAGGCGATTGCCGTAATGGCGGTGGACAACTTGCCCACCGAGTTGCCCAGGGATGCCAGTATCGGTTTTGGGGAATCTTTTTCAAAACACGTGATTCCTGCTTTTTTCAATGGCGATAAAGATGGAATATTAGAGAGGGCCCGCATGACCAAAAATGGAAGTTTGACCAAGAACTTCGCCTATCTACAGGATTACGTGGATGGTCAATAACTTATAAATCCTTGGTGCATTTTGATGAAAATTTGTCATTTCGAGTGATTCGTCCAAGGCGGATTGTATCGAGAATAGAATTTTAAGTACAGAAAACCTTGCCCACCCGTGCCGTTCGGACGGGTTCTCGATACTTTTCCGTTGGGAAAAACTCGAACTGACGGTTTTTTGAGCATGAAGCCGTCAAAATATACCCTGGGTTTAATCAACATTTATTTGCCAAGTG
>CEVF01020257.1_pt1 | contig 17192 bp, 16 predicted proteins | sample 356441 | NCBI WGS metagenome assembly CEVF01 (sample SAMEA2622765, study PRJEB7988) | marine metagenome | biome: marine biome (ENVO:00000447); feature: surface water layer (ENVO:00002042); material: "saline water (ENVO:00002010), including plankton (ENVO:xxxxxxxx)" | depth 5 m | reverse complement strand
ACAAGGGAAAACAGTGCGGTGTCATACGGGCCCACGTTCACGCGATCAAAAATGGAAAATAACCATCGCAAGGACTCATAGATAAATATAAATGAGATAAGAACCACAAAAATTTCGTCGGTGAACCGGGTAAAGTACCGCATCAGACAACACACTTCGGTCAATGAGAGAATCATCAGGAAAAGAGCTGTCCAGAGGCCGACCCAACAATAAGCGGGCAGAAAATCAATTCCATTTTGTTCGCACAGTGAGTAGAGAATCACGGTCATCACCAGCAGCGGACCCGTGTGTCCCAGGACAATCAACGGTTGACCTGAAAAAAGAGCGAAGATAACCCCACACACCGCAGTGGCAGCGATCATCTGTATCACACCAATCTCGTTGTTTGTCTGCACGGCAAGAATCGCACCAAAGGTGATGGTTGGTGTGAAGAGTGCAAAAAAAAGAAACAGGGCGGACCCAACTGATTTCTGATGTAATGCGTCGGTAAAGTCGCTCCGGTAGAAAGTGGCCCGACGCCGAATATCGGCCATCAGCCCTCCACCGAACCGCCCGGTATAATCAAGGCCGTCGAACGAATCACTCACCACCTCCACAGGTTGCGTTGTCCGGCGGAGATATCGATCGAGGGCCGTTGTAAGGTCAGTATGGCTGTGGGCTCGAATTGCATCGAAGCGAAACTCATCATCTGACATCAAACGCGCGATGCTTGCCAGCGTATCGAGGTGTCCCGCAGCGTCTCCCGGAGGGCCAAGCATGAAAAACAGAAACCGAGTGGGAATGCCATCCGGCGCGCCAAGATTTACGGCATGCGATAAGCGCGCAAAAATCACGCGCGGTTCCTGAAGGCCCTTTAGATAGGCATGGGGGATGGATACCGAGTGGCCAATCGCGGTCGGCGCCGTCTGCTCTCGCTCGAGCAATGCTTGCTCTACTGTCTCGGCCAGCTCAGCCGGAATCCACTGTTGCTGGACAGAAACCTGTATCGCCTCGTGAAAAATGGAGTTCAGATCCTGCGAGCGAATGTCCAGGATAACCTGATCATTTTCGAGCGCTTGTTTGAGTAATTCCACGATTAGCCCAAGGTGAAACGGATGACGGTTGGAGATGGGGACGATTTACCGTTCGAAATAGTAAAAATCATCAACGTAGTTTGCAATCCAACTTGGCCAAAGTCTGGCCAAATCGCAAAAATTACCACATATCCGATACCGCCAATGTGTCTGTTGGGTGAATTCAGATGAAATGTCAAATCGCACTGACATGCTAGCATCGATCTATTTTGTTGACCGAAATTTTGCTGTTTCGCGTATATAGCACAAATTGATGACCAAATGTCTGACCGACCGAAGCCCTCAAAAACAATCTATTGCAAGTTGTTTCCCATGAACTTTAAAAAAAGTTAGACCAATTTTTAACTTGCTGCGTAAAATCTAATAAATCTCCTCCATACATCTCATCTCGCATAAAGGAGTATGCCATGTTAGTTCTAACTCGAAAGTCGCAGGATTCCATTCGGATTGGCGACCACATTAAAGTTACGATACTGCGAATCAAGGGGAACACTGTCAGAATAGGAGTTGAGGCGCCGGACGACGTGCGGATTGTGCGCGGTGAGCTGCCGCGGTTCGAGGATCCGGTGGAGTCTTCGTCCGGCCGCACGGCACCTCAAGTACGTGAACTAAACCGAACCGACGTAGATGATCACACGATCGCCGGCCCGGAAAGTGATCAAACGGCAGCGCATCCGGGCTCGAGTCCGCAGATGTCGACGTCTCGGCGAAAACCCTATTTGCCCTCTCAGTTAAATGACTCGCAACGTTCGCATCCGATCAGTGGAAGTCGGATGCCGACTGATGATATGACGGGAGGAGGGACTCATCTCCCTCTGCCACCGCGATAATACGGCGAGCCATGGTTTTTCGAGCAGCGATTTCAATAAATCGCCACTCAGCTAAAATCTTGGCGTCAGTGACCGAACGGGACCGCCATCCGGTGGCGAACTCAAACGGCCGTCAGGCGTTTCCGGTGCGAATTGCGGACTCGCGATATCCGAAGCGACCGCCGGCCGCACGCTATCAAGGTGCTCCAATAGAATCCGACGAACCTCAAGGATGGTTCGTGGATGACGATGGATCGAGTGATGATCAGCATCAACAATGATTTCTGAAACGACATCGTCTGCTTGAGCACTGGAGATGGTGACCACGCCGTCTCCGTCTCCGGTAACTCGACGCAAAAAGTCTTTGCTTTCTGTGCGGCCGATCACGTTATGGTAAGTGACCCAGGGTGCCCGGGGTGCTGCCGCTAGAGATTTTAGGGCTGCGGATCCTGGAGCAAGCATTTCCAAGCTGGTCGGCGTTAGATCGGCAACATCGGTTTTCAATAATTTTGGATTCTCACTTTTAAGTTTTTGAAGCGAGTCCATGATCAATTTTGGCGGTTCTATCAACTGACTTCCAAGCCATTGGGTGGCCGAATTTGAAAGATCACTGCCGGAGAAGGGGGTTGCAATTGTGACCACGCGTCGTACTGCAGGGTTCGCCCTGAAAAAGAAAAGACGCTCAATCTGTTTCCGCGTTTCGGGGTCTGCTTTTGCCATATTAAGAGGTTGTTCGGCAATTTGCTGCCAGAATAGATCACCACTGTCGACTGATTGGAGCCGCGAAATCAATCCACCCATGCTGTGGCCCACCATGACGATTTGCTCCAGGGCGGGCTCTTCCTTTTGCGGATCCAGTATTTCTCTTAATTGAACCATCTGCTCACGCAAATCAGCTGCAGTGTAAACAAAAGGCTCACCGGTGGGATAAAAATAGCACCAAAACTGATAATGTTTCCTGATCTCCGGGATACTGCGTAAATCGTTAAACATCGTCATCCAACTGATGGGGGTCGCCCAAATCCCATGGACCATAAGCACAGGAATCTTGCCCGGCTGGTAGGGCTCCAACATATAGAGTCCTCCTGGATAGGGCGTTTGATCCGGTCGCAAAAGACCACTGGTTGCCGCTGCCGTGTCGGTATATTCGAGGTTATCGAGAAAATACGCCAGCGGTGTTGTCGAGTCACTTTGCAGGGGCACCACTCGATCAGCGACTTGCACGGTCGGTGTACGTAACGGATCACGAAGCTCTAATACCGCTTCACGTATCATCGCACCCTCCGGCCCCATCCGTCGGGATGGGTGCATACGTAAATAGGCGGTAACCGGTACGCTCATTCCTGGTGGATAGTGCGATTCAATCTGTTGATTTTTTTCAAAAACGGCACGCTTTGCAATAAGAGGTACGCCCAATCCATAAGTCCGATAGTGATTGGAAAGCCCGTTGATTTCATAGTCTGAAACAAATGCAAATGTTTTAAAACCGTCATCTCGAAGATGATCCACATGGGAAGTTATGCGAAACACAATCGATTCACTCCCTGTATGACAAAAGTGCTGCAAACCCGGCTTTAATCCACCATGACGATTGGCAAGTCGCATAGCTCGATCAAGTGACTCATTGTAGAGATCACAGGCTTGGCGAAACTGGGGATCGTAAGTATTTCGTGTCGATGCAAACTTACTACCGAATAGATATTCAAAACTGTCTGCTGCAGCTGTCACATAAAAATCAAATGCCTTTTTCTCGTCCTGATTTTCACTACGCTTTGCCAGCATGTTCGAAATTTCTGCTTGCGCGAACAGAATATGGGCATCATTTTCCGCATGCAAAATGATCTGTAACTGACGCAGAACCTGCTCCGGATGGGTTTTAAATCTCTCCGCAAGGTCGTATTGCCTGAGAACTTGCCCCGTTCTCGGGCTCGGCTCAAGCGAATTGTGATCCCTGTAAACAAGTTGATTAAATGAGGACCAATCGGGCTGCTTTTTGATTAACCAATGGCTGCTCTGACAACCACCTACCAGTAAAATCGTCGACCAGACAATCACGACGAACGATAAAAGAAAAACAACACCGTTGTGGCGTCGGGCAAACGGTGGAGCGGGTTGGAGAGTCATGGCGTGTTTCCCGCCGGTCGATTGTCACAATGAAACAAGGCTACAGAGGTTGTGCTATTGCACGAGAACGCCCTTTGCAACGTAAAAAACAACCACGCGGCAAAAAAATAGGTCGCATCACCGCGGGCGTCAATGTCTTTTGAGCGTTTGCCAGAGCCAATGCTAGCCACTCAGCGATCTTGCTAGCATCAACGTTCGGTCGCCATAATGCGTCCGCTGAAATGCTGGTCTTCGCAGATGACTACAGCAGGCAATAAATTCGCAATGCACCGGAATAGAAAATGAAGAAAAACGTGCCACACCACGAGAAACTCCTGCCTCCACTTTATGAGGATCCCGGTTTTTGGGGCATGACAACGACTCAGTTTCTTGGTGCATTCAATGACAGCGTATTTAAACAAATTGTTTTGTTGCTGTGCGTTGCAGTAATAGTCAATCCAGCAGGTGAAATCCGAGATCAACAATTTCTTGCCCAAGGAACTTTCGCGATCGCGTTTATTTTTCTCTCTGGGATCTCTGGATATTGGTCGGATCGCGTCAGTAAACGTGGATTGATTGTCTTTTGTAAGTGCCTAGAGATTCTTGTCATGCTGGCCGCGGTTTTTGCATTTACAATGATGAAGGATCTAAATGCCGGAGAAGCGCACGATGGAACTGAGCAATTCAGTATTGTCGGTACACCCTGGTGGTTGTTGTTTGTTCTATTTTTGATGGGTTCGCAAAGTGCGGTGTTTGGTCCCGCTAAATATGGCATCCTACCGGAAATGGTTCGCGGAACCGATTTGCCGAGAATGAATGGAATCATCCAAATGACAACGTTTCTAGCCATCATTCTGGGAACTTGGGTTGGTGGTATTCTGTTGGATGCAATGCACCACATCCTTTGGGCAATCGGGGTAATTTGTGTAGGAATCGCGGTGGTAGGAACTTTTACATCGCTACTCATCAGAAGGACACCGGTCGCAGAACCAGACGCTCCCTTTTTTTGGTCCAACCTCACCATTTCTCCTGACGCGCGAAGTGTCTTCTCTCGGGACAAGCCGCTCAGAAATGCGCTTTGGATCTATTCAATCTTCTGGTTTGTCGCCGCAATTTTTCCCCTGATGGTGAACTGGTTGGGTCGGGAACAATTTCTGATGAGTAACGCTAAAACTAGTTTTCTACTAGCCACTGTATCGATTGGAATCGCAGCCGGATTCGTTACCGCGGGAAAAATTTCCGGGGGGAATGTAAATTTTCGTCTCGTTAAGATCGGGGCACTCGGTTTAGCCGTCTGCCTGCTGCTGCTTGCCCTGCCCTCCTCGCTGGATCAAAAATCATGGCATCACTTACTGGGTGTCCGCGGAAGCTGCGTGGCGCTGATTTTTTCCGGTTTTTTTGCTGGGCTGTTTGCGTTACCCGTGCAGGTCTATCTGCAAGCTAGGCCCCCGCAAAAGGTAAAAGGTCGTGTGATCGGAGCGATGAACCTGGTGAATTGGATCGCTATCGTGCTCGCTGCCCTATTTTTCTTCGCGAGTGATGAAATATTGCAATGGATGCAAATGCCGAAGTTTAGCATCTTTGGAATCACCGGAATGTTATTACTACCGATCGCAATTTTTTATCGGTCTGACACCGTCCGTCTGGGAACCGAAATTGATACTGAAATGCAAAATTAAGGTTAGCTGACACAAATGCAAAAAAAATTCAAATCTCAAACAGATCAATTGCATGCATCACTGCTGGATGCCGAACAGTGGCATCGGCAACTCGCTGAGACGGTCCAATGTTTGAAGCAAGCTTTTACCAAGCGAAAGAAAGTCCTCGTGGCGGGTAACGGTGGATCCGCAACGATCGCACAGCACTTTGCCGACGAAATGGTGGGCAGGTATCGCATGAGTCGTCCACCCTACCCCGTGATTGCACTTACGGCAGACAGTGCGGTGCTCACCTGCATTGGTAACGACTTCAGTTTCCAGGACATCTTTTCCAGACAGGTACAAGCGTTGGGCGAGGCGGGAGACGTGCTACTTGTTTTTTCTACGTCCGGTAAATCTGAAAACCTATTAAGGGCGGTGCGACAAGCCTCGCAACAAAACATGTTGATTGTGGCATTCACAGGAAACAAATTTCCATTAGAAGAATCAGTATCTTGCGCTGTCACTGTTCCAAGTGAAGATCCGCCCCGGATTCAAGAACTCCACTTGCACGCCATTCACTTAATTTGCGAAACCTTTGAGCCCGATTCAGCCAAATAGATTCGCGCATGGCGCAAGCGGTTTTGAGATTGTGCCGCCCCATAGTCGGATACCCAAGCTCAACGATAGCGTGATTGCATCTGGGCCCTTACCTCGGGAAGCGGATATTCGATGATCGGTATGTCCGAGTCGACTAACTTGCAAAGACGCTGCCACCCTCGGGTGATTAATTTTTCCTGCTCGGCGACATAGCAGCGATCCATGTTCCGCTTGTTGAAATCTCCAGTAGCAGTGATCGGTGAGAACTCGTCATCAACAATGAATTGCGCCACCGCCGGATTGCAGCCGATATGGCGTTCAGCAGCCGTATGCAGTGTCTCGGGGTCCACATGTCCGATGACGTAACGCAGGTAGAGATCACTTTCAGTGATTCCGGCAACGTTCTCACCGCAAACATCGCATCTATAGCCCTCATCACATTTTGCCATTGAACATTCCGCCTACCTTTTACTCGCCTTCTAGGTTCCTGGCGAAGATTTTCCCAGTAATTAAAAGCCGAGGACATCCCCCATTCCATACCATCCGGCTGGTTGCTCAACCAAAAAACGGGCCGCGGCGAGTGCCCCGCTTGCGTATGCATCGCGGTTTGTTGCAGCAACATTTAACTCCAGAGTCTCTCCCAGCAGTCCGAAAAGAATGCTGTGTTCTCCCGGATTGTTACCGATTCGCACGGCATGATAACCAATTTCATCTGCGGCACGAGGACCTGTTTGGCCTTCGCGACCGTGACGGTGATGGTTGATACCCATAGCTGCCGCAATCAATTCGCCGAATTTTAATGCCGTACCGCTAGGTGCATCTTCCTTGAATCGGTGATGACGCTCAATAATCTCAACATCGACCCCGGATTCACAGTCCTTCAAGGATTCACCGGCCATCTCCGCAAGTTTCATAGTTAAATTAACCAACAGACTCATGCTCGGTGCCCAAAGTACGGCAATCTTATCTGCGACATCCTGAACGGTTTTTAATTGCGTCTCCTCGAGTCCAGTTGTCGCGGTAACGAGTGGAATGCCTTGCGACGCGCATATCTCGGAGAGCGATACCGTAGCCTCAGGCACCGAAAAATCGACGACCACATCCGCTGCAGGCAACGTTGATTCGAGGGGCAACTCTAACGGACCGACGCCGGCGATTTCGCCGGCATCTTCCCCCAGGCGCGGATGATTTGCGGATTCTAGGGCCCCGACAATTTCCCATTGTGGATCGATTGCCGCCAGCGCGATCAACCGCTGTCCCATGCGGCCTGCTGCACCATGAATGACGATTCGTTTTTTTCCCATCCGTTTCCTTTCAGATGTCGATTAAATATTGCCTGCGATCTGCAGCCCGTTGTCGCTCAAGCGTGCTTCTCAATCGCTCCAACAATCTGATCCAAGTCGTTGGGCACGACGACTGCCCGATTTGCAAAATTGGTATGCTCCACGCCCCGAGATGCGAGCACACGCTCAAACATTTCCTTATTGTCGGTGTGGTAAGCGACCGTGGCATCGGGATCTTTCAATAAATGCCCGGTGAGCACACAGACAACTCGATCCCCAGCACCGATCACTCCCTCCCCCCGTAACTTTTTTGCACCCGCAACGCTGGCAGCGCTGGCCGGTTCACAACCAAGGCCGCCCGCTCCAACCTGTGCTTTCGCATCAAGAATTTCCTGATCACTGACCTCCCTTACCACCCCGTCACATGTCTCGAGCGCTCGTAAACATTTATAAAAGTTCACCGGCTGATTGATTTCAATCGCGCTGGCGATGGTTGTTGCCCGCTGCCCTGTTGCTTCCAACTGATTGTAGTAGCCATCAACTTCACCCGGTTGCGGAGCTCCTCGATTCCAACGGAGCCCCTGTTGCTCATATAGCTGGTACAGCGTATTTGCACCCTGCGCGTTGATCACCGCCAGTCGGGGAATCCGCTGAATCAACCCGAGCGCGAACAACTCGGCGAAGGCTTTTCCAAATGCGCTTGAATTTCCAAGGTTTCCCCCGGGAACAACAATCCAATCGGGCACTTCCCAGTTGAGCGATTGAAGCACTCGGAACATGACTGTTTTTTGCCCCTCAAGGCGAAAGGGGTTAACACTATTGACCAAATATATTCCCAACTTCCCGGCCACTTCCCGAACACGCCGCATTGCATCATCAAAGTCACCCTTGATCTGCACTGTCAACGCACCGTAATCAAGAGCTTGTGATAACTTGCCGAAAGAAATTTTTCCTGAACCGATGAATATGATCGCTTTCATTTGCCTAGTGACCGAACAAAATGCTGCCAACGAAGCACTGGTATTTCCGGTCGATGCGCAGGCAGCCCGTTTGGCTCCCATGCGGGCAGCATGCGTAAAAGCGGCTGCCATTCCATTGTCCTTAAAACTACCGGAAGGGTTCATCCCTTCATATTGCAAGTACAGCTCGCCGGCTTCGAGGCCTACATATCCTGCCACACTCGAAGCCTGTTGCAACAATGTGTGGCCTTCACCGATCGTGACTACGTGATCCAGAGGCGCAAAGGGAAGCAGTGAATGAAATCTCCAAACACCGCTCCGGATTCGCGGATCTTGCAACGACCCATTGTGGCCGTCGAACACACTCAGACTTCGCGGAACTTCAAGTCGATCCCAGTCGTAAGCAACATCAAGAAGTTGACCACAGTCTTCACACTGCAGTTGAATTTGGGCAAGGTCATATTGCCTGCCGCAATCTGGGGAAATGCAGCGTTGAAAAGCGATGTCTCTCACGATCTCTCCGCAAGCCAACAGCGGACTCCTCAAGCGAAATCAAAAACGCTCTTGATCAGAAAATCAGAGGGCAGATACCGTTAATTTATCAATTTTTTAGTCTATTGCAGGCACCTGCCCCTAGCAAGATCATAGCAACCAGGTCCTTTGACAGTTTTATTAGCGGTCCCTACAATGTTGCCTCTTTCCATACGGTCCAAAGCACTACGAATTGGACTCAAATGATTTCTGTAAGCGTCCAGCGGAGGAGCCATCAGCGGGGAAACAAGATGAAAAAAGCAGAGATGAAGCCTTACAAAGAAATGCTTTTGAGCCTGCGGTCACGTTTACGCGGTGATGTGACGACCATGGCGGATGTCGCTCTCAATAAAACTCGAAGTGAATCAAACGGGGATCTTTCGAGCATGCCGATCCACATGGCAGACATCGGAAGCGACAATTATGAACAGGAATTCACGCTCAGTATGATGGAGAGCGAGGAATCGACCTTGGAAGCGGTAGAAGCAGCACTCGAACGCATTGAAGACCGTAGCTATGGCGCATGCGAAGACTGTGGTAAAGCCATCCGCAAAACACGTCTCAAAGCAATACCTTACACTCCGCTTTGCATCCAATGTGCATCGAAGCGTGAGCAGTAAGCGCGTGATTGAACTAGGAAACCTTAATCCCCAAAAATCCATTTTTATGGGTAATCTGGGTGTAAGGAGGCATCCCGCTGGTTCCCGCTAATCGCTACCTGGCGTTTCTATTCGTGGCCCTGATGGGTGTGGTTGTTGACCTGGGCACCAAGAGTTGGATTTTTTCCAGGCTTTGGCCACCCGCGCCGAACAAACCGGATGTCCTCTGGCTCTGGGAAGGCCACGTCGGATGGCAAGTCAGCTTAAATCAGGGTGCGGTGTTCGGCATCGGCCAAGGTTTGGTATTATGGTTTGCACTCTTCTCGGTGTTGGCAGTGGGTGGCATTATTTACTGGCTATTTATTGCAGGCGAGGCAAAAGACTGGTATCTCACGCTCGCACTCGGTGGCATCACGGGCGGTATCCTGGGAAATCTATATGATCGCCTAGGGCTCCATGGACTCCGATGGCCAGAGGGCCTGGTAGGAGGCGAGCCGGCGGGGAGCATTATTTATGCCGTGCGAGATTGGATTCTACTGCAGTGGAATGAAGCGTTGCGGTGGCCGAATTTTAACATTGCCGACAGTCTGCTTGTCTTGGGTGCCATCGTATTGTTGTGGCACGCCTACACGACAAAGAGCAACGGTACCCCCGTAACAATCGAAGCGGCGGATAGCCCCGAAACGACCGTGAACGAATAATGCCAACCGTTGTGTGATTTAAGATATGGGCGACCGTTTTGACCGTGAAGTTTGTTGAATCGAACTTCATGGACCACGGGGTGCCATCGCTTCGGGTGGCAGTTGGTTCAAAAGTTGGACACTTAGCGGGTGGTCGGGATCCACTTGTAGTGCCATCTCCGTTGCAATCTTGGCTCCCCGGACCTCACCTGCCCGCAACTCTGCTTGCGCCAAGCGGTAATATCCGTCGGCCGAGGGCGGGGCCTGCTGACAGGCCATGCGGTAATGCGCCGCCGCCTCCTGGTAACGCCCCAAGGCGGTAAGCGCATGTGCTTTGCGGGCTAGCACAATCGGAGGAACCTCACCCGAAACATACGTTTCCGAGAGATTTTGTAAATGCAAAAGCGCGCGGCCCGGCCTGCCCAATGACATGTAGATTTCTGAAACGGCAACGAGTAACTTTGGATCTTCCGGTCGATATCCCAACGCGCGTTGAAAATCAGACAACGCTTTTCGAGGATTTTCTTCTGCACGATAAATTGATGCACTCAGTGCCCATCCGTCGGCAGACGTGGGATCAATGTTGATCGCCTCGTAAGCCCAACGCCGCGCGCGCTCATAATCACCCATCTGGTAGCAGATTTCACCCGCGCGAATCACCAGGGACGTATCGTTGGGCGTTAGGCGGACTGCTTCCTCGAGCTGAGCGAGAGCCTCGGATGATGCGCCGCGATTTAAGAGCGTTTCAGCATAGTAGCGACGTGCGTCCGGATCGATGGGACATGCAGTGACGGCACGATCCAATAATCCCTCCGCTTCTTTCCAGCGTTCCGCCTCCATACTCGTGATGGCTTGTTGAGAAAGTTCCCGGCACATAGCCACCGAATCAGGGACCGCCCCCTCACGCCAAGGCCATCCATTGCAGCCGGTAATCATGAAAGAAATCGCCGCTGCAATAAAAATTTCCGGTACTGGCCGCACACACTTGGTTGCAGGATGCAGAATGAGGTTATCCGGCCATCGCCAATCACAATTGCCTCGGCGTTGTGCTACCGTTTTGACTTCCATAATTCAATTTCCCAGACTCCCTCGGGCAGGGGATGGTATCAACGACAGCGGGAATCGACAACCGCAATGTATGGCAAAGAAATAGATGTTTCGTGATCGCAAAGACCGACGCGCTATCCACCTCATGATCAGGACAATCGCGACATTTCCGGCGTTGTGGAGAGCGGAACAGTCTTCGGCACTGCGATACGTACAATCAATCGTTCCAGTACAATTCTTGCCCTATCCGCGCGACTGCTCTCCCCTTTCATGGCAAGATCCGCCTCAAGCAACCAACGGTGGAGGGCTACCGCACGCTCACGTCCCAGTCGCTTCAATCGGCGTTCGCTTTCGGCAAGAAAGTAACGGGCAACCCCAGCCCGCTCCAACGCCGCGCTGAGCGAAATCTTCTTCTGGTCTTGTTCCCCGAAGCGGTAAATGCTCGCCGCGAGGGCAAATTTTCGGAGTGGAAACGCAACCTGTCCCAGAATAGCAATCGGATGCTCGCCCGCGTAAATGAGCCGCTCAAGTTGTTTCAGTGCGTCAGCACAGTTACCGTCGCATGCCGCATCCAGCATATCCCAGACTTTTTTTGCCCGCCAACCACCGATACGGTTCTGTATTTCTTCCGGAGTCAATGGTTTGTCTGGGTCGACCGTCAAGCTCATTTTTTGTATTTCTTGGTCAAGCAGACCCGGCTCACAACCGAGAATGTCAACCATCGCCCTGGCGGCCTCCGAGGTTAGCTTGAAATCACCCGATTCAATTGCTCGATGCTGAAGCCATTTCACAAGCTCTGCCGGCTTAGGTGAGCTGCAATCGATTTGCAACCCTGTCTTCTCTAACTCTTTATAGAGACGAGTCGACTTAGGCCAGGTATTGACCATTACCACTAAAATGGCGGTCGTCGCAATCTGTTTCGTGTAATCTTCAATAGCATTGCGATTTTTTTTGACAAAATCGTCAGCGTCATCAAGGATGACCAATCGCTTCCCGTCTCCGAATAGAGAACGTGTAGCCAGAATATCCAACACGTCACGCCAAGTCTCTTTTTCAGCGTCGATGTGCGAGATGCTGAATTCCGAATCATTATCCGGCAAGGCCGTCTTTTTTAACTGCGTGAGAACAGCCTTTTTCAGGTAAGAATCACCACCGAATAAAACGGTCACTGCTCGCGGTGCAGCCGTTTTCTTTCCAATCAGATAATTGATGGCTGACGTGCTGCCTGCCATGGGGGCTACCTCCATAAAATGCTAGCGTACCTCAATGTAGCAAATCGGGTAATTCCTGACAGCCGACCGATGGTGTCAAGCTGGGCCTTCGCTCGAGTGTCCGCGTGCGATTGATAAAAAGTATCACGAATCGTGGAGTGCCGTTTGTGGCATACGATGTGGGCTCGACAGTGACGCAAACTGCGAAGCTACTAAATCTATTGCTTTTTTTTAATTTTAAAGTTTTGGTCATCGCGTGGTGCGACGGATAGAAATCGGAATTGTCACACGTTATTAATGTGGGATCCTAGACTTTATTGGCCACGAGCTACATAATGCTGTGAGCCGAGACGGTTCGCGGATTCCGCTTTTTCCGTTATTTTCAGATGGCTCATCATGGTCGAAAATTTAGAGGGTCCGTGGTATCTGGCGATTATTCTGTTTGCCGCGGTCGTGGCGTTGATCGCGATTGGGGCATACGCTGTGTCAAAGTGGCGCGATGCTACCGACGATGACACAAATTCCGCCTCAGAACTACTAACCAATTTCAGAGAAATGCATTCCAGGGGTGACCTAACGGACGAAGAATTCCGAACTATTAAAGCACGGCTTTCGTATGAAATGAAAGAGGAGATAAAAAATTCTGACCATGCGGGTTAGGTCGAGCGAATCGGTCGTGCCGACTAAACCAGCTGCTGGAAGATTTGGTGACGGTCGGAAAAAAGCGTGGAACATCACCTTTCTCGAGACTTTGCAGGGACACGGATGCCCTACTCGGTGAGCATTCACTGAGACCACTCGAGCAACACCCGATGAAGGATTCCTTGACCTTGGACACAGGCCAGAGGTGCTGCAATGCACCAGTCGTTGAAAGGAGAGACGATGCCCACCGGACGTGACAACAATGGCGGAACCCGCCGCAGTGGAAGCACCACAAAGAAAAATGCATTTTGCTCATTCTGTCGCAAAAGTTATCGCGATGTGGGCCCTTTGGTAGAGGGGCCGGGCGACGTATACATCTGCGGAGATTGCATCGAGCTTTGTCAGTCTATCCTTGACCAGGAGCGGCGTCGGCGCGGAACTTCTAAGCAACTTTTCTCGAATGTTCCAACACCGCGAGAAATCGTGGCACACCTCGATGAATACGTTATCGGTCAAGAACACAGCAAGCGTGTATTGGCAGTCGCGGTACACAGCCACTACAAACGATTGATGGCGGGCGACACAGATTCGGACATTGAAATTGAGAAGTCGAACATCCTACTGGTCGGTCCCACTGGTTCGGGCAAGACGTTGCTCGCTCGGTCGCTGGCACGTGCACTCAACGTGCCATTTGCGATTGGCGATGCGACAACCCTGACCGAGGCGGGCTACGTTGGCGAGGATGTGGAAAATTTGCTGCTTAAGCTTCTTCACGCGGCCGACTTCGACATAGAGGCTGCACAGCGTGGAGTACTATACATAGACGAGATCGATAAAATCGGTAAAACGAGCCAGAATGTTTCCATCACGCGTGATGTTTCGGGCGAAGGAGTCCAACAGTCACTCTTGAAAATGCTTGAGGGCACCACAGCTAATGTACCGCCGCAAGGTGGACGAAAGCATCCTGAGCAACAATATATTCAAATGGATACCACGAACATTTTGTTCATTTGTGGCGGAACATTTGTGGGCATCGAAAAAATTATTGGTAAGCGTCTCGGCAAACGGACAATCGGTTTCGGGCAGGAATCAGGATTTGAAAATGATTCAGATCTGGCCAGCACCCTTCCGCACGTCACGAGTGACGATATTCTCGAATTTGGACTTATTCCTGAGCTTGTCGGTCGTTTGCCGGTACACTCCTCCCTGACACCACTTGGCCGGGATGCCCTGGTTCGCGTGTTAACCGAACCAAAAAATGCGTTAATCAAACAATATCAAAAGCTGTTCGCAATGGAGGATGCGGAGCTGGAGTTCACCGATGGAGCCCTTGCCGCGATTGCTGACAAGGCACAACAGCGTGAAACCGGTGCCCGCGGCCTACGTTCGATCATTGAGCATATCATGCTGGACATAATGTTCGAGTTACCGGACCAACCGGAAGGCGAAAAACACATTGTCACCGAAGCGATGGTGCAAGGTCATGAGAAGATGTTTCCGGTCGAAGGCCCGAAGCAGCGCACGGCCTAAAAAGTCGCGATTACTCGAGCCAGCTCGCTAATTGCGGCATTATTCGATACCGGCATACCTTTGCGGCGGTGTTCAACTTTCGTCCTGCCCTTCGGATTCTGCTTTTGCAGATCGAATGGTTGACTCAGCGCTTCCTCGGGAAGCGTTGCTTCCGGGCCGCGCGCCATACTCTCGGTGCGGGTCTGATTAGCGTTTCGGATTCTTCCATGTTCGTCCATGCGAATTATTTCGTCTATTCGCGTGTCCACCACTTGACGTCGCCTCCTACAGACGGATATTCGAAGTCTGCCGTCTTTGGCAAACATCGCGGTGGAACGGAACTCGCCCCTGGAACATGAGGAGTGGCGTATGCGGAGGTCTAAAATATCGATCATTGGTGCTGGAAATGTCGGTGCAACCACAGCGCACTGGTGCGCGGCTGCTGAGTTGGGGGACATCACACTCCTTGACATTCCCCAAACAGAGACCATGCCTGCTGGAAAAGCGTTAGATCTGATGGAAGCGAGTCCCATCATGGGATTCGATAGTCGAATCGTAGGGACGACCGAATATGGCGATACTGCTGACAGTGATATTGTCGTCATCACCGCAGGTCTTCCCCGGAAGCCGGGCATGAGTCGCGATGATTTGCTTAAAACCAACGCGTCCATCGTGACCACTGTTTCCGAACAAGTGGCCAAACACAGCCCGAACGCATTTGTGATCGTGGTAAGCAATCCTTTAGACGCTATGGTTCAGCGCGCCCAAAAAGTCACCGGATTTCCGCATCCCCGAGTGATGGGGCAAGCCGGTGTTCTCGACACCGCTCGTTATCGAACATTTTTGGCGATGGAACTCGGTGTGAGCGTCGAGGATGTCCAGGCCATGTTGATGGGTGGCCATGGTGATACCATGGTTCCGCTCCGCACCTGTACTTCGGTGGGCGGGATTCCGATCAGCCAATTACTACCGGGCCCAAGGCTCGAAGAAATAATTGAAAGGACCCGCAAAGGCGGTGGTGAAATTGTTGGACTGTTAAAAACAGGCAGTGCCTTTTATGCCCCGGCCGCAGCAACGACACAGATGGTTGAAGCAATTGTAAAGGACAAAAAACGATTGCTGCCGTTGGCCGCCTATTGTGACAGCGAATATCAAGTGGGGGGCTACTATGTTGGCGTGCCTGCGATCCTCGGGGCGGGAGGAGTCGAGAGAATCGTAGAACTTTCCCTGGATGAGCATGAGCAGGTGGAATTCCGAAAAAGCGTGGATGCGGTGAAAGAACTGGTGGAGACAATGGAAACGTTGTTGACATGATGGTTACCGGCGTGACTGCCCTCACTCCTTGAATTGATAGCGATGCCAGTATCTCTCGCCTCTTCGAATCTAAACCGAAAGTCACCTTGCTTTAAGTTGGTGTTGCGATGTAAAAATCTCGGTCTCGCCAACCACGCCCTCAACCTCCTGGTAGCAATATCCGTTGCAGTCCCTGTACGCGGATTCCAAATTGGTCGCAGCGTGCAAGCGATTATTTTATGAATGCGTATCCGGAATTTTGTTGCCCTTTTTGACTAATGCCATATTGCAACAGATTGATGGACGACCCAGGAGACCCAAACCGATGAATCGCCTCTCATCCAGCGTGATGCCTGAAAATCTCACGTCCACAATTAGCGATGCGAACGTCGCCGATGATTTTCTGCATGACAATCTCGGTCAGCACAACACATCCGAAAGCCGATCATCTGCAACGGAACCAGCGAATATCTGTTCCGTTTTCACACCGTTGCATTACGAACCCAACTATGCATATCCGTTGGTCGTCTGGTTACACGCCGAGGGGGAAAATGAAACTCAACTTCGCCAGGTCATGCCTAAGATCAGCATGCGAAACTATGCTGCCGTGGCTCCACGAGGTACTGTATCGCTTGGTATGCCGCGATTGGACCAATGGGGCGCAACCTATAGTTGGCCATTGAGCAATGGTGATCTTTCGGAAGCATCAGAACACATCTGCATGGCTATGGAACATGCCGAGCAGCGATTTCGCATAGACTCCAACCGCATTTTTCTTGCCGGTAGTGGAGCGGGTGGCACCATGGCACTGCAAATCGGCATGACTCTCCCGGAGCGGTTTGCGGGCATCGTATCGGTAGGCGGGCCGCTTCCCAGAGAAGATGCTCTGATGGCACACTTGAATGAAATTCGCCAAATGCCCATTTTACTCATGGTTGAGCGAGACAACGAGCACTATCCGAACACCATGGTTTGTGAAGATTTACGCCTGCTCCATATCGCAGGCATGACCGTTACGTTAAGACAGTATCCCGCGGGTGGCACTCTGCGTGATTCCATGCTCTCAGACATCGATCCTTGGATAATGGACGTCCTTGCTAGCGGGCAAAAGACGCCGATCGTGACCGCGTGATCAAATCGCGGCCTCTCGTCTCCCAGTGGAGCGAGTTAGCAGTCATCCGCCCTGTTGATTCTATTGCGCCGGCGGCTTTCATAC
>CEVF01024238.1_pt1 | contig 17199 bp, 11 predicted proteins | sample 356441 | NCBI WGS metagenome assembly CEVF01 (sample SAMEA2622765, study PRJEB7988) | marine metagenome | biome: marine biome (ENVO:00000447); feature: surface water layer (ENVO:00002042); material: "saline water (ENVO:00002010), including plankton (ENVO:xxxxxxxx)" | depth 5 m | reverse complement strand
GAAGAAGAAGAAGTTGTAAATAACCAAAATAAAGAATTTGATTTTATACTTGAAGGAAGTCCTATTAATTTATCATCTAAACTTAATATGTCTTATTTCAATGACATAACGATTGGATTAAAAGAATTTAGAAGTGATTTTGTTTCTTTAGTTACGGCTTCGGGAGAATCAACATTCGAAATTTCAGGAAGTAGTATAGAGAACCTCACTGAATCACAAGTTTTAATTTCACCACCTAATACTGGAGAACTTCCATATGCAAACTATATAGGAGTTGGTCAACTTATAAAATCTAATAACAAGTTTTATGGTTTATATCATGGTGAATATCATGAAGGCACCATTCTTCCTGGAGGAGTGTCTGGTTTTTATGCATCTGTTGGTTTAGTGTCTTCTGATGATGGAAAGGTTTTTGAAATAAGTCAGAACGCTATTGTGCCAAACTATATGTCAAAAGATGACGATAATGGTTTTGCTGATGGTGGCTATGGTGAGCCATCAATGTTATTTTCTAAAGATAGTACACAACTTTTTGTCTATTATGTTGATCACAATAGAGATAATAGAGGAGTAAATATTTGCATGGGAAAATTTGACGTAACTAATGGCGAACCTCAATTTGATAAATTTTATTTTTTAAACGATCAAAATGAATTTACTTCTTCAATTATAAAAGCAAAAGAAGTTGTCTCAGGAGACTACGGTTATTCAGATGCAATATTTCCTCATGTCACTTATAATAAATCTCTGGAGTTATATGTTATGGTTTTAAATCTTAATGCTTTTTCAAATAACGGGTGTAATTCAAATGACTCTGGAATTTATATTACTTATTCAAAAGATGGAATAAATTGGATTGATCCATTTAATGAGAATGTTATATCTTATATAGGATCACCCAAAAAATTAATTTCTGAATGTAGTATTCCTTATTCTCAAACATCATCCTTTGCATGGCACCCAAGTTTAGTCTATACTAATGAGTCTCAAACAGAGGGTTACTTACTTTATTCCTATGGAGAAAGTTTAAGTTATCCAGGCCATCAACTCTATGGTAATAAGTTTAAGATAGATTTAAAATAATTTAATTCCCTATAAGTAGTTAATTCTGAATTATTTTTTGCTTTAAAATCATTCCCTTTGACCACATACCATTAAACTCTAAAATATCTTTCAGTTTTTTAAGTTTATTAATACCTTGGTAGAAATAGTTCGAGTTTAAAAACTCAAAGTGTACAATCCTAAATAATATTCATTTTATGTCTTTCAATTATTTACTCAATTTCGCTGTGATCCTAATGTTCACTTTCGTTGGATGTAATTCTTCTTTAAAAAATGATGATAAAACATTATTGATTGATTATGTTAATTCTCATGACTCTTCTTTTAGATATGATATGGTTGATACAATTATTGGTGATGGCTGGAAAGAGTATAAGATAAGAATGGTATCAGGTTCTTGGTTAGATAAAAATGATTTTGATGATAATTCTAATGAGTGGTGGCATTGGATTTCAGTAATAGTTCCTGATAATTTAGAAAAGTCTACTTCGATGATGGTTATTGGATCCGGATCAACCCAGGATTTTTCATTGGAAAGATATGGTAATAAAAAAACAAATTCCCAATATTTAAAAGCAGCTCTAAAGACTAAATCAATTATTTCTGAAATAAATAATGTTCCTTTCCAACCTATAAATTTTTCCGGTGATAATAAATTAGGACGTTATGAAGATGACCTTATTGCTTATTCATGGAGGCAATTTTTAGAAGGTAGTGCAAAAGAATCAGAGTGGTTACCTAGGTTTCCAATGACAAGGGCAGTTGTAAGGGCAATGGATGTTGTACAAGAAATTAGTAATGAAATAAATAATCCAGTTGATAGTTTTTTTGTTACAGGGGCATCCAAAAGAGGGTGGGTAGCTTGGACAACCGCTATTGCTGATGATAGAGTGATGGGTATTGCACCAGTAGTTATTGATCTTTTAAATTTATATCCTTCATTTCAACATCATTGGAAAGTTTATGGTGAATGGTCCCCTGCGATTGATGATTATGTTAAAGAAGATATTATGAACTGGACTGAATCAAAAGAGTATGAAAAACTTATTGAAATTACAGACCCTTATTCCTACAGGTTTTCTTTGAATTTGCCAAAGTATATTATAAATGCGTCTAGTGATGAATTTTTTGTTACCGATTCCTGGCAATTTTATTGGGATGACCTTGTGGGCGAAAAACACTTACAATATTTACCAAATGCTGGACATGGTCTGTATGGAACATATGTAACTGATGATTTAATTAATTTTTATAGTAAGGCAATTAATCAAAAAAGGCTTCCTTACTATGAATGGAGTATTGACCAAAATATATTTAATTTAATTATTGAACCTTCAGCAGATTATAAAATAAAAAAATGGAGTATAAATAATTCTGAAAGAGATTTTAGAATTTATAAGGTTGGTGAAGCTTGGACATCTGAAGATATAGATAAAAATAAAAATGGTAAATACTCTATATCTATTAACAACCCTAACTCAGGGTACACCGCACAGTTTGTTGAAATAATTTTTGATTCAGACTCCGAGGAATCTATAAGTATTACTACGGGAACCGTTATTTCACCAAATAAATATCCCTATTCAAAATTTGTAATTCCAAACCCAAAAGGAACTCGTTAAGTTTATTTTTTTAATACGACAACATCATCTAAGAAGAAGCTCGGTAAAAGTGGGTCCAATTGAGGCTTATAGAATACTAACCTTGCTTTAGTAACTCCTTCAGGCACTGTAAATTCAATTTTATTTTCAGTCCAAACATCTGTTTTAGGAATTTCATACTCAACAAACTTGATCTTGTTGCCGGCCTCATCTCTTACTACAGCATCAAATGTATTTGTTGGCTGAGTTTTCCATCGATGAAAGAATGAAAATTCGTAAGCTTCTCCTGGTTCTACATCAATTAATTGAAATATTGATCCGTCATGGGGTTCTATTCTTGCTAGGAAATTCCCAGTATTTGGTTCTTGTGCGGCAGATGTTATAACGGCATTCTTAAACCCACCCCAAGGCTCAATATCTCCTGTTTCAAATGTGCCGTTTTCTAAAAGATTACCTGGAACTTCTTCAACTACCTCAATTTCTGGATCTGAGCCAGGACCACATAATAAATTTGGTTTATAGTTAGCATAGTATTCACCAAGCTCGGTTAAATTATCATCTTCATCGTATAAAATTGATGCTACAAGCCTTGGGTAGTTTGGGGAGCTTTTTGTCCCAGAGAACCAGGCAAATCTTTTTACATATTTTCTGTTATATAGCTCAGGAAGCAATGTCCTCATTGTTCCTAATACCTGGGCAGTAGTATATTTATTTTCTTCTACAGTATTTGCTTGGTTATCTACAACTGCCATTTCTGTAATCCATATTGGCTTATTGTACTTCTGAAAAACATTATCAATAATATCTAAGAAAAGTGCTGGGTTATTACTTTGATAAATATGTATACAAATGAAATCAACTCTAAGATTATTCTCTTGGGCTTTTATCATGAACTCATCTAACCAAGCTCCTTGATTAGATGCCATCACTGGACTTCCAAGTGGTACCCCTATACTTTCTAGTTTTGGCCATAAAGCAATGGCTTCATCTACTGTCATATTTGCTTGACTGACTAAATCTGGTTCGTTAAACCCAAGAATATTTTTTACTTCTCCAGCATTAACCAATTCTTTTACTTTATTTATTTCTTCATCATTCACGCTTCCCGAGCCCCAGAACATAGGTACGTACTCAACACTGTCAGGAATTTCATCTCTAAGTTGTCTATTCCATGAGTAGTGCCAAAAAGGCTTAAGTCTTGCAATTCTTGATGACCAGGTTTGTTCTCTGTAGGCCATGCCTATTCCTTTTTTAGCTTCTAGCTCATCGTCAATTCCTATTACAGATGCAGGGGGTGCATTATTTGCTCTATCAATTCTAGAAATATTTAAACTTTCATCAGTGCATCCGATAAATAAACTAAAAAATAAGAGATAAAAAATATTATGTTTTTTCATATTAATAACCTGGATTTTCAATAAGTTTTGGGTTATCAGCAAGTCTACTTAAACCTAAAGCGTAATAATAGTTTCTTTCAGGATGAAGCCGAACTCCACCTAAGTCTCCATCTGCCATCTCCATGGTATATGTTTCATTATTTGCGTTAAACCTATAATGTAGCCTGTGTCTTCTAACATTATTTAATTCTTCAACAGCAATTCTCCACCGTCTTAGGTCCCAAAAAACATGATCTTCAAATGCTAACTCACATTTTCTCTCTTGTCTAATTTTATTTTCTGTGATCTCACTTTTTGCTAGAAGAGGCATTCCGGCCCTATCTCTTATTTCATTCATAATACTTTCCATATCACCATTTGGATCATTTAAATAGTATGATGCTTCAACATAGTTTAATAAAATTTCTCCGTATCTAAAGACTATATAATCTGTACTAGATCTGGTGGCATCAGGTGTATCGGGGTTTGTTCGTTTTCTTATCAATAATCCAGTTGCCATGCTACCTGTTAACTTAGATAACCCACTTTGAGGCCAGCCCTCTAAGCTTCCTCTCATACTTCGATGAAAAAATACTGTTCCACCTTTGAAATTAGAGCCTGGATAAAAAATTGAAGCTCGCATCCTTGGGTCTCTCATTTCAAAATACCAACTTGGATCAATTGGGGTATTGTCATCATACATGTCTCTATCAACCTTACCTGATGTGCCATCAATAAAATCAAATTGCTCTAATGTTTCAAGGTATACCGGATAATTTGAACTCCAATTAAATCCAAATCCAGCTGGCTGCGCAAGAGCATCCCATTGGTGACTTTTACCAGATTCATAGTCATATTTTTCGCTAAAAATAATTTCTGGATTATCTGTTTCATCTATGAACAGATTACTAAAATTTTCTACTGGATCGTTGAACTTTCTGTATAGTGAAAAAATTCCTGATTGAATTATTTCTCTCGATGCATTTAAAGATTCAAGATAATATTTTGACGCCTCACTTGATGGAAACCCTAAAAGACCATTTAATTGTTCACTGCCAAAGTTTGCAACACTGCCGGCATATAGTAGGGCTCTACTTTTTAATGCAAGAGCAGTCCACTTAGTTATTCTTCCTTCCTCTATAGCAAACGCTGGAAGCACTTCAGATATATCATCCATTTCACTTGATATAAAATCATATATCTCTTTCTCAGAATTTCTCTCTCTATAAATTTCATCATAATTCCCCTGAATAGGAACGACATCTGTTATTAATGGAATTCCTCCAAATCGTTTTACCATCTCAAAGTATGCATGAGCCCTTATAAATCTTGCCTCTGCTACTCTAGAATCAATAAAATATTGAGTTAAACTTTTTGACTGAGGAAGCTTAGTAATCATTTGATTACATTCTCTTATTAGTGCATAATCATAATAATCAAGAACTTTTCCTTGTAGTCCATTTTCATTATAATCAACATCTACTACTTGAGTATATGGTATTTGCCATGAGACCCCATAATTTCTAGATTCTCCTCCGTACGAACTTATTAAACCCATATTTAAATTACCATTTCCAGACTTAATATGAAACTGTGCTCTGTCGTATAGGTCAAATAGAAACGCATCAGCTAGGTTAGGATTATCAAACACAACATCATCTGATATAATATCATTTCTTGTTAGATCAAAGGGGTCATAACATCCTGATAGAAGTAATATGATTGACGTAACAAGTATTTTATTTTTTAAGCTTTTCATAATTAAAATAATATTCTTAATCCAACAGTGTAAGATCTTGTAATCGGGTATCTTCTTGTTGCCTGTGTCCCAGGATCAAACTCTGGGTCAAATGTATTTTTATAAATTCCAAGGTTAGTCCACGATATTAAGTTTTCAGAGGATAGATATATTTGGGTTGATTTTAACCCAATTTTACTGAATGCTTTTTCAGGAATGTTATAAGATAAATTAATATTCTTTATTCTTAAGTACCTCACATCTCTCAGCCAAAAGTCAGAAATTTTAGTGTTGTTAATATTTGCCGAAAGGCTAGCTGCAGGCAGAATTGCATTTGGGTTAATATTGATATTTGGATTATCTGGATGCGGTTGCCATGCATAATCATAATGGTAAGCCAAAGGTATTGACCCATTGCTAAACATTGTCGCGGCAGGTCCATTGATATAAATACTAAATTTAGATGCTCCTTGTAGAGTTGTTGATAGTTGAAAGTTTTTATAATTAACACTTATCCCCATTCCATATGTTACTTCTGGCATATTTGATGCGTATCCAATGACATCTTGATCTCTGAAATTGATTGTGTCATTTTGATCTAAGTCTCTATATTTTATATCTCCTGGTCTTAAGGTTAAATTTCCATTTCCGTCTTGAATGACACTATGATTATTTATTTCTTCTTGACTCATAAAAATACCGTCTGAAAGATACCCAAAACGTCTATTTACCCACTGTCCCTCTCTCCCATAAATTCTAATGTAGTCCGGGTCGGAAAATTTTTCTAAATCATTTCTAATTAAAAACTTTTCTTTTCCTATCGCAAAATTTGGTGCCAATTCAAGTCTAAATTTTCCAATATTTTGCTGAAATATTGCAGATAACTCCAGCCCTCTGTCGTCACTTTCGTTAATATTTGTTAGTGGTAAATTAAATCCTCCCTCAGAAGCTACCGACTTTTGATCTATACTGAGGATGTTTTCTCTTTTTCTATAAAAATAATCTAATTCAAGCTGAAGACGTCCTTGGAGGAATGAAGACTCAACTCCTAAATTATACATCGTGATAACCTCCCAAGATAAAAATGGGTTTACTTCGCCTAGGGTTCTTATTGTTGTGCTTGCATTGTTTTGTCCAAAGAGATATATGTTTTGTGATTGGTATCCAGCTAAATAATCAAACCCATTAATTCCATTTGCAGTATCATCTCCCATCTGCGAATAAGAAGTTCTTAGCTTTAGGCTTATATTTTCTCCATTAGAAAAAAAAGGCTCTTCCGAAACTATCCACCCTAATGAAAAACTAGGGAAATAGCCCCATCTATTTGAGGGAGAAAACAATACGTTACCATCTGCTCTAAATGTAGACTCAAATAAGTACCTGTTTTTAAACCTATAGTTAATTCTTCCTACTAAGCTTTTTCTTCCAATATCAGACCCTGAAGACCCGTCGTTTGTTTGATCATTTTCTGATCCTATAAATAGCTCGGGAATAGATGTTGTGAATAAATTTTTTCTAGTTGCAGAGAACCTACTATAACTTCTTCTTGTCTGTTCTGCTAGCAATAGAACATCTATATTATGGGTTCCAATTTTCTTTTTATATTCAGCAGAAACAAATGGATATAGCATAGTTCTATTAAATTGTGATTCAGAAACAGATGAGACACCATTTCCTACTCCCTCCAGTGAAGTTGTTCCGTCAGATTCATTATATCTATAGACATTGTAAGGGTTTCTGAAGGACTTCTCAGCTCTATCAAGAATCTGTATATTCATGTTAGCTCTTAATATTAAACCGTCTACTCCTGGAATTTTATACTTCAGACCTATTTTACTTCTAAACATGTTATCAAAACGGTCATATGTACCGTAAATGCTTCTGCTGGATCTTGCCAATGGATTTCTATTGCCAGTTGTCGATCCGGAGTATGAGACAAATGGTTTTGAGGGGTCAGGAATCACAACACCTTCTGGTAATGATGTAGGGAAAATGGGTTGTGCTGTAGAAAGATCTATCCAAATATCTGAAAGAGCATTTTTGGCTGGTCTTTCTCTAATATCTTGTCGATAAGATAAGTCTACCCCAAGACTTAAGTTGCTATTAAGGTCAATATCGATATTTGATCTGATGCTGTACCTTTTGTAATCAAAGTCTCTAGATCTGAAGAAGCTTTCCTGATCTATAAATCCAAACGAACTAAAATATTTGACATTATCAGAACCTCCTGATACATTAAAATTATATTGTTGCATAGGGGCATTATTTTTAATTAGCTGATTAATCCAATCTCCACCCTCATAACCAGGTATTTTATCTTCATAATTTTTAATATCATCTTCAGTAAATGTCGCATTGGCGTCAGAAAAGTCATTAAAATTTGCTTCTCTAACTAACTCGACATATTGTGAGGGCGTGACATGCTCAAGAAATGCTGTTGCTGACTGAGAAGTATAACTTGAACTGAAAGATATTTTTGGGGCTCCTTCTTCTCCTCTTTTAGTGGTGACCAGTATAACACCATTTCCCGCTCTTGCTCCATAAACAGCAGCGGAAGCGTCTTTAAGTACACTAATGCTTGCAATATCATTTTGGTCAACACGTGAAAAATCCATCTGCACTCCGTCAACTAAAACTAAAGGTGCCTCACTAAACCCTCGAATTCTTATCTGCGTGTTTTCTCCTCCAGGCAATCCCGAATTTTGTCTAGTCATCACACCTGGTAATTTACCTGCAATTAAATTTGATGTGTTAGCTACCGGAACACTAATTAATTTTTCTTGCTTAATAGTTGCAACTGACCCGGTTATATTGATTTTTTCCTGAGAACCGTATCCTACGACGACAACTTCTTTTAACGTTTCAATATCAGGGGTTAATTGAATGTCTATTGTTGATTTACCATTAACATTAATTTCTTCTCTTATATATCCTGAGAAAGAAATTATAAGTACTGTGTCTTTAAAAGCAAATAAAGAAAAATCTCCATTTATATCTGAAATAGTTCCTGTTGTTGTTTCCTTAATAATAATAGTAGCACCGGGTAGTCCATTGCCCTCCTCATCAGTAATTCTACCATTAATCTGATGATCTTGAGAAAACCCATTATAATTAATTATTATAAAAGTTATAAAGAAGAGAATTTTTTTCATTAATAGTTAGCTCAGACAGAAATTCTAATTTTGAATTTAAATAATTATAATTAGGTATATTTTTTTACAAATTTTTTAAAAAGATATTTTGTTTTTTATGAAACGTCTAACTTTAGTTGAAAAAATTTAATAAGATAAAATTTTTGTGATAGTCAATTTAAATTTATTGTGGAAAAGCAACACCTACGGCACTACCTCATTTTAATTATTTCTATAATATCATTTGTTTCTTGTCATAGTACTAATCAAGATAGAATAAAACCAAATGTAATCTTAATTATGGCTGATGATATAGGCTTTGAAGGAATTGGCATTAATGGAAGTCTTTCTTATAATACCCCAGTTTTAGATTCTCTTGCGTCAAATGGAATAAATTTTACTAAAGCATTTTCTCAGCCACTCTGTACTCCGTCAAGAGTCAAGTTAATGACAGGTAAATACAATTACAGGAACTACGAACATTTCACATATCTAAACTCTAATCAAAAAACATTTGGCAACTTGTTTAAGGAAAATGGCTATAAGACAGCTATTGTTGGGAAATGGCAACTCAATGGATTACAGATTGACAAAGTTGATAAACAGATTGCTAAAGATAATGAGAGGCCATATAAGTTTGGATTCGATGAATACTCCCTATGGCAATTGACAAAACTAAGATCTGAGGGTGAAAGGTTTGCTAATCCGTTAATAGAGCAAAACGGAACTGTTCTCAAAAGGGATATTAATACTTATGGACCTGATGTGGTTTCAGACTATGCTGTAAATTTTATAAGTGAGAACAAAGATCGGCCTTTCTTTATCTATTATCCAATGTTATTAGTGCACGACCCCTTTGTTCCAACTCCAGATTCCCCAGAGTGGAATTCGATAGAGACACGATCAAAAAGTAATCGTAAGTTTTTTAAAGATATGGTTGCTTACATGGATAAAATAGTTGGTAAGATTATTGCCGAATTAAAAACTCAGGGTATATATGAAAACACTCTAATTATATTTATTGGTGATAATGGGACAAGTTCTAGATTGGTTACTAATACCAATAGAGGAAGCATTAGAGGAGCAAAAGGAAACACAATTACTCATGGAATTCATGTGCCAATGATTGCTAGTTGGCCTTCTATAATTAAAAGCTCAGGCGAATATTCAGGCCTAATAAATTTTAATGATTTCTATGCTACTTTTTCAGACATTTTGGGAGTAATTGATGATAGTGATGGGACCAGTATGATGGATATTTTTTTAGGAAAAAATTCTAAAAAAAGAGATATAGCAACTATATATTATGATCCGATGTGGAGTGATAATGTCTCGAAATATAGAAGTGTTTTTACTCAAGATAATAGATATAAACTTTATAAAGATGGTAGATTCTTTGATTTAGAAAATGATATATTAGAGGAATCCCCTCTAATGGAGAATAGTTTAACTAAAGATCAAAAAGATATTAAGAATAAGTTATCTAAAGAGCTTTCTTTATTTCCAGACCTCCCAGATACTAATTAACCTATTATACCGCCGGTATAGTTTTTTTATAATTTTTAATTTCTTGATTTATTTTTTTCAAGATATTTATTGATATAAAAATCATTAAGTTCATCTGAATCTTTATATTTTATTCTTAGAGACTCAAGTCTTAAATGTAAGTCCTCTCTTATTGATTTATATTCATCATTGTCGTATACATTATTGAGTTCATATGGATCTTTTTTTCTATCATACAACTCCCATTCATCTACATCATAATAAAACCTAACTAGTTTATAATTTTTACTAACAATTCCATAATGCCTTTTGACCATATGTACAGATGGGTATTCATAGTAATGATAATAAACCTCTTCTCTATCCCATTTTTCTTTGTTTCCTGTTAAGAGTGGCATTAGGCTTTCCCCTTGCATATCATCGGGTATATTTATCATAGCAGCCTCTAAAAAAGTTTGAGCAAAATCTAAGTTTTGTACCATTTCATCACTTGTAATTCCGGGCTCAATTTTATTTGGCCATCTAATCAGTAATGGAGTTTTAAATGATTCGTCATAAATAAACCTTTTGTCAAACCATCCATGTTCTCCCAAATAAAATCCTTGATCTGAAGTGTAGACAACTATGGTATTTTCGCTTAAATTATTTTCATCTAAATAATTTAGAACTCTCCCTACATTGTCGTCTACAGATGAAATTGTTGCTAGGTAATCTTGCATATATCTTTGAAATTTCCATCTCATTTTTTCTTCATCATTCATTGTTGGCCAATTTGTTTTGAAATCATCACTAATTTTATTTAGTGTAATATCATATTCTGCTTTTTGAGAATCATTAGCTCTCCCGTACCTACTAAAAAACTGATTAGGATGTGATTGAACAAGATTTTTTCTTTCATTAACATAAACAATTTCTGGCTCAACACTTCCCATTTCTTTGATAGTGGATGGCCACACTTTACTATCTTCCATATACCTCATATGAGTTAGCAAATTCATTTCTGCAGATTTTGCTGCACTTCCCCTATTTGAATAATCATCAAATAAGGTTTTTGGCTCTGGAAATTTTTTCTCATAAAATTCAGCAAATTTATCTGCTCTAGGCCACCATGCCCTGTGGGGGGCTTTGTGTAAATACATCATTAAAAAAGGTTTGGACTCATCCCTTTTATTTTTAAACCAGTCAATTGTTAAATCAGTAATAATATCAGTTACATACCCTGTAATTATTGTATCCTTTTCCTTACCTAAAAATTTTGGGTTTATGTAATCTCCTTGTCCAGGTAAAATTAAAAAATCATCAACTCCTTTGGGGTTATTACCAAAGTGTAGTTTTCCAAACATAGCGGTTTGGTATCCGGCTTTCTTAAATAATTGAGGAAATGTAACCTGGGAGGTATCAAATGGAGAGTGATTATCTATTTTACCATTAAGATGACTGAATTTTCCAGTTAATATTGTGGCTCTTGATGGGGCACATATTGAATTAGTGACACATGCATTTGTGAATTTCATTCCTTCTTCAGCTAATCTATCAATATTTGGTGTCTGGATCAATCTGTCATCATAAGAACTTATCGCTTGATAAGCATGGTCATCGGACATTATAAATAATATATTAGGTCTATTATCTTTTTTTACTTTTTGAGTAACTGATGTACACCCCTGGATTATAAAAAAAACTACCAATAATAAGTTAAGCTTTTTCATATTTAGTTTTCCTCTTTAGATATTACTCTCTCATACCCATATACTTTCTTAATTTTACCGTCTACAATCTGAGCATCAAGAACTCTTTGTAAATTAGTTTCCGAGTCACCTTCTCCAAATGAAACATTAACAACGGTTGTTATCCAGTTTTCATCTGGTTTGTTAGTAAAGTCAATATCATTTGATATGCTCCATAGTATTTCCCAATTTGCATTTGGATTAGCCTCCAAAAACATATTAGATAACTTTGCGTGCTCCTCACTTCCTTTCACAATCATTCCATTTGGTGCGTAAAGCTCAATGTCATCGTGCTCTAATTTAGATACATCATCTACTCTTCTTTCGTTATAAGCATCAAAAAAAGCTTCCATTATAGCAACTCCGTCTTGGCTGCCACCATAAATATTAACTTTATTTCCTTCCTCCATCTCAAATCCAATTTTTTTATTAGCAGATTCAATAGTTGTTACATTTTGAGTACACCCTTGTATTATAAATATTATTGTGATAAGTAAATTAATCTTTTTCATATTTTGTTTTTTTGAATGATATATTGATATTGTTTTAATATAAACTTAAAATCAAACATAATAAATTAATTAGATATCATGTTTTTAGAGAGGTCAATTAATCAGGCAGACAATATCGGATGGATAGAGGTTATTTGTGGGTCAATGTTTTCCGGAAAGACAGAGGAGCTTATTAGAAGAGTAAAAAGAGCTAAGCTTGCTAAACAAAAAGTTAAGATTTTTAAACCAAAGCAAGATACTAGATACAGCAAGAAAAAAGTTACCTCTCATGACAATAATTCTATAAAGTCTAAACCTGTTAACTCTCCGGAGAAGATATTAGAACTTTCTGAAAAGTTTGATATAATAGGAATTGATGAGGCACAGTTTTTTGATGATAGCATAATAGATGTTTGTAATAAATTAGCTAATGCTGGTAAGAGGGTTATCGTTGCCGGGCTAGATATGGATTATAGAGGTAATCCATTTGGCCCCATGCCAAATCTTCTTGCAATTGCTGAGTATGTTACCAAGGTTCATGCTGTATGTACAAGATCTGGTAAAATGGCATCATATACGCACAGGACTGTAAAAAATGAAGATCTTGTTCTCTTAGGAGACACTCGTAGGTACGAGGCTCTTAGTAGGAGAGAATTTATAAAAGCTAAAAAAAAGAAAAAATAAATTATTATGTCTAAAGTTAAATCTTACGCTGCGCTTCAAGCAGATAAACCTCTACACCCACACGATATAAACAGAAGAGATATAAATCCTGATGATGTCAATATTGACATATTATATTGTGGTGTTTGTCATTCTGATATCCATATGGCAAGAAATGAATGGAATAATACTTCAATATATCCAATGGTTCCAGGTCATGAAATTATAGGCATTGTAAAAGAGGTTGGGTCTACTGTTACAAAGTTTAAGGTAGGAGATAATGTTGGGGTAGGTGTTTATGTTGATGCATGTGAGAAATGTGATAACTGTAATTCGGGTAAAGATCATTACTGTGAAGAGGGAATAGTTTTAACATATAACTCATATGAATACGGCACGAGAAATATAACTTATGGAGGTTACTCTAAAAGCATTGTTGTTAAAGAAAATTATGTAATTAAAGTTCCTTCAGAAATGGACATGAAAAAAGCTGCTCCTCTACTTTGTGCAGGTATTACTACATATTCTCCTCTAAGACATTTTAAAATTAATAGTAATCATAAAGTTGGTATTGCTGGACTTGGAGGTCTTGGTCATATGGGTTTAAAATTTGCCTCTTCATTTGGTGCCGATGTTGTAGTTTTTAGTACTTCAGATTCGAAAAAGGATGAAGCTTTTGAGATGGGAGCAAACCATTTTGTTAATGTTAATAATAGTAAGGATGTCAGAAAACACATGAATTCTTGTGATTATATATTAGATACTGTTTCAGCTAATAGGGATATGACACAAGTTTTTTCATTTTTGAAAACTGATGGGTTAATTATGATTGTGGGACTGCCCATGGAACCACTTGCTATTTCTAGTTTTTCTCTCATTGACAAAAGAAAAGGTATTGTTGGCTCAGCGATTGGAAGTATTGCTGAAACTCAGGAGATGATAGATTATTGTAATGATAAAAACATATATCCTGAAGTTGAGATTATTCCAATATCTAAAATTAATGAAGCTTTTGATAGGACAATAAATAAAGACGTTAGGTATAGGTTTGTTATAGATATGTCTACTCTTTGACTATCTTCCCCCAGGAGGGCAATTCTTTCTCAAAAAATCAGTAAACATCAACCTTACATGTGGATAAGCCCCATCTTCTCTTATTCCATGTGATCTGTTAGGATAAGATAACATATAAAATACTTTTTTATGCTTTATAAGCTCATTAGCTAACATCTCAGCATTTTGATAATGTACATTATCATCTCCAGTTCCATGTATATATAAAAGATTGCCCTTAAGATTTTTTGCGTATTTTATTGGAGATCCATCAATATAATCTTGATAGCTTTCCTTTGGGTCACCCATATACCTTTCTTGATATATATTATCATAAGTTAGTTGATTTGCTACTGCAGCAGCAGCTATTCCTGTATGAAAAATTTCTGGATATTGGAATAGACAGTTTAATGTTGCTGTTCCACCTCCACTCCATCCATGAACAGCAACTCGTGACGTGTCGATAAATTCATATTTTTCAAAAACAGCTTTAGCTCCCATAGCCATATCTCTTACATTTATTCTTCCAATATTTCTGTAAATTGCTTTTCTCCACGCTCTACCTTTTGGAGAAGGAGTCCCTCTACCATCAAAAGTCACATATACATAGCCATCTTCTCCTAGATTACCATCATATAAACCATTGTTTCCGGCACCATACCTATTAACACCAGTTTGCCCAGCTGGCTCACTATAGAAATAAAACAACACTGGATATTTTTTGTTTTTATCTAGATTTTTTGGTTTCACTATCCATCCCTCCATAGTCACGTTATCAACAGTAGTTATTTCAAAAAATTCCAGAGGATGATCTTTCTTTTTTTCTAAGTCATATTTTTCAATCATATTTTGGTTCTCATTTATAAATTTATGATTAGGTAAAGAGACTATAGCTTGCATTGGCCTGGTAAAATAATTTGAGAAAGAGTGAAAAGCATATTTTGCTTTTGTACTAATTTGATAATTATGAGAACCCTCTAATATATCAGGAGTTACTCTAATTAATTTTCCATCTCCCTTTGCGGACGTCTTATAAAGATATCTTTCTGTTGGGTTTTCCGGGGAAGCGATAAAATAAACACTTTCATTTTTTTCGTCATATGCTAAAGGTTTAACTACGTCATAATTACCTTTTGTTACCAAATATTCTGTTTTGTTAGTGATATCAAACCTATAAATGTGTGACCAACCGTCTTTCTCTGTTGTATATAAAAATTCTTTGCCATTATTTATAAATTTCCATCCTGCTTGAACCTGATAAGGCCATGAGCTCCTTAAATCAACCCATGCATCATCTTTTTCTTCCATTAAAAGTTCTGTGCTACCATCATTAGCATTAGCAATATAAATTTTACTATGATTTTGCTTTCTGTTTAGCTGTTGAATCATTAAATCATTTCTACCAGGCATCCAGGTCATTCTTGGTAGATAGAATTTATTTTGTTCTCCTGGGATTTTCATCCATGTTATCTCTTCATTAGATAAGTTAATAACCCCAATTCTTGCTGGAGTAAGATCTTCTCCAACTTTAGGGTATTCAACTGGTATAGTGTAAGAGTAAATTGAATCGGTATTATTTATCATATAAAAATCTCTAACCTGATTAGCATCAATTTGCCAAAAAGCTATTCTTGTTCCATCTTCATTAAAAATAAAACCATCTCTACACCCAAATTCTTCCTCATATACCCAATCAAAAGTTCCATTGATCAATTTTTTTGTTCCATTAGAGCTAGTAAGTTTTTTTATTGATCTATCATCAAGGCTTTCCAGATATATGTTAACGCTTGTACTGCTATTTCTAATTCCACTTTCAGTTTTTTCTTTAGATACATAAGCCACAAAGCGTTCATTCGGTGAAAATTTAGCAAACATCAAGCTTGAGTTTGACATATTTCTTCCAAGTTTTTGTATTTCATTTTTTTTAAAGTCATACACCCAATAGTCACCTCTTGTATTATATCTCCAAACTTTAACAGATTGAGTAAAAATGAGAATTTTATTTTTGCTTTGTGAAAAAGAAAAAGATTCTATTTCGAGATTGTTAACCTGAGAAGAAGATAAAATTACTTTGTCTTCTTTTCCTCTTGTGCTTACTAAAACAATGTTATTATCTTTTATTGTAAAGTAACCAGTTTCACTTTCATTCCAAACTACATCATTAGGTAATACTCTTCCAAAAAGATTAATTGAAACAAAAAATATTAAATAAAATAGCGATTGGGTTTGTTTGATCATGTTATTACATTTTTTAAAAAATAAAAATTATAATAAATTGTTAATAATTACAATTTTATAAAATGAATAGAATAGGTTTTCAATTTAATAATTCTGAAGATGAAGATATTTTTAAGGTCTTCGATGGCTATGTTGACTCTAGTAAAGAGAAATTAACAAAAGCGGCAGATAACCTTATGAAGCTTTATAAATCTAAAGACCTAGACGAGGACTCCAGAAAAACATTAATTGATTTTGAGAAAAAATTGAGAATGATTTTTAAACAGGTTGATGAGATAGACAGAGAGGTTGAGGAAATGGCTAGAAGAAAAAGAATAGAAGATAAAAAATAAATTATCTCATAAACCTTTCACTGTAGGTGTTATAACTCGGTCTTTGTGGGCTTTTTATCTCAAAAATTTTAGTCTTAGAATTCGTATTAATTATTAAATTTTCTGAGTCGGACACTATAAAGAAGTCACCTTTTTCAATCTTATCATTATTTATACTTCCCTCTCCATCCAAAATAAAGTAGGAGTATACGAAATCATTTTGTAATTGTAAATTCAGTTTCTTTTTTTCTGTTATTTCGTACGAGTTTATTTCTATACCTTCTGAAAAAATTTTCATGGGA
>CEVF01135495.1_pt1 | contig 17336 bp, 8 predicted proteins | sample 356441 | NCBI WGS metagenome assembly CEVF01 (sample SAMEA2622765, study PRJEB7988) | marine metagenome | biome: marine biome (ENVO:00000447); feature: surface water layer (ENVO:00002042); material: "saline water (ENVO:00002010), including plankton (ENVO:xxxxxxxx)" | depth 5 m | reverse complement strand
GATGAAATCTGCAGTAGCGGTTATGTCGCGCACTCGCTTGAGGCAGCGTTATGGTGCGTCGGCCAAGGTGGTGATTTCCGAGAGGTAATCCTTCGCGCGGCCAATTTGGGGGACGACGCCGACACCACTGCCGCGATTACTGGGCAATTAATGGGCGCTCTGGTCGGCGAGAATGGCATTCCTGCTGATTGGTTGATCAAACTGGCGTGGCGCGATCATCTTACCCGCATGGCCGACGGCTTGATAATGGCGACAGAAAGCTAGGCTAAGTCGAAACCCGTTTTAGTTCGGATCGCCAAAAAAATTCTGCGAGACCAATGTGCGGATTGATGTGCTAATTGCGTGATTTTCGATAAAAGCGCGAAAAATGATCTTGGGAAAATCATTCTGCGATGACCAAGCGCCTTAGCAATCTCGACCGCACAATGAAGCTGGTGCATGTGCTTACGCAGAGCATCGAAGGTCTCACTCTTGACGAAATGGCGGCCTTGCTTGAGGTCAACCGGCGAACAGTCGAGCGCTTGCGGAACGTCATTCTGATTCATTTTGATCTCGAAGAAACAATCGATGGTCGGGTCAAGCGATTTCGGATCAAGGACAGCCCGGGACGTGCCTACGCAAGGCCGAGTTCTTCGGAGGTTGCTGCACTTCAGTCCGTGGTTGATGCCGGACGCCGCGAAGGTACGGTCAACACCGAAGCGCTTGAGAAGTTGCTTTCCAAGATCAAGATTGCCTTCGATAGCGCGGAAAGGCGTCGGCTGGACAACGACCTCGATCTGCTCACCCGCCTACAACGGTCGCGTGTCGCAGCGGGGCCTGCCGTCATTGCCTCGCCCGAAGATCTGACGACGATCCAGTCTGCCATCCTCGCATCCCATTGTGTCGACTTCGATTATCAGCCTGATTGGGCGGATGAGCCGTCGTGGCGGAGGGTTATACCCCATGGTCTGATCCATGGACCGATCACCTACCTCGTGGGCAAGATGCCTGACCGGGACGATCCGCCGTGTACCTTCCGCCTGGACCGGATGACCAATGTTCGGGACAGCGGGATTGTCGGATGCCCTCCCGAGGATTGGGATCTCGATGCATGGATGGCCCGCAGCTTCGGCATCTGGCACGAGGCAGGTCATGAGATCGTTCTGCGAGTGCTAGCCCCGGCGGTTGATCGGGCGCGGGCTTGGCGGTTCCATCCCCATCAACAGTTTGAAGAAGTTGGCGACGAGCTGCTTGTTCGTTTCCAATCAGGCGGCTTGTTTGAACTCGCCAATCACTTGTTCGAATGGGCCGGCGAACTGGTGATCGACGGCCCTGACGCACTCAAGGAAATAATGGAGAAGCGCATCGCTGCCGCGCAGACAATGCTGCGACCAGATTTGTCGTAATTTGCAGGTAAGGGGTGACACTGTGGTGCAGGGCGAATTCTGAGGGGTAATCTTGAATGTTTGAAAACTGCCATCTTCGGATCGGCGAAGCGCCCTTTACGAGCTGCATGCCCCTCAGCGCGCAGCTCCTGGGAAGCCTTTATGCCTTACCTCAGTCCACCGAGAAGCCGCTGCGCGAGGCCCTTGATGCCTTGGGTGACAGCGTCCCTTGGGCAGAAAGCTTCGCGGTAGCGCCTGAGCAGACCACTGGTGCCGTGGGGGCGATGCTCCGCCACATGATGATGGCGACGCGTGATCTCGATCCGGCGTCGATCGAGATTGATGCGCTGCCGGGCGAGGGAAGGGCGCGCCTTCATTTGGAAGCGCTGCGCAACCTCTGGATCATCAGCGATACCCTTGTTCCGTCCGATCTTGCGACGCTCAAGGCTTTCCTTGCAAGTAACGCAGATGATGCTCTGCAGCCGTTGCAGGTTGTCTGGGATCGAGACTGCGTTCAGCTGACCCCGCTGGAGCGAGCGGTGATCGAGCACATCGAAACCCATCATGGCCAGCTGAGCGCGGACGATAATGACGTCGTCCGTCTGATTTCTGACCGGAAGCTGGCGCGGGCAACCGGATCGTGTCTGGCAGGCCATGTACAACGCCATCTTCTGGATCCGGATGTACCGGTCATGCCGCTCGACGACAGCCTGGCCATACTGTCCGTCCGAGACTCCCTGACCGAATGCGAGGCCGCGGCGGCCATCGTGCAGCGATGGCTGACTGATGATGCAACTCTCGCAGCCAGCGACATTGGCATCATCGTCCCGCAGGGGGCGGAATATGGTCATTATCTGGCAGAGACCTTCGCCCACGCTGGTTTGGTCGCCTCATCGCTTCCTGGGTTTGGTCAGCGGAGGAACATTGGCGGAGAGGCTCTTCTGCATTTCCTTCAATGCCGACGTCGGCCAGCTCCCGCCATGGCGCTCGCATCGCTCTACTGTTCACCAGTCCTGTGCTGGCCCGAAAAAGTGGGGACGGCCCTGGCGGCTGCCGTCATGGACGGCGATTTTCAGCCAAGGGATGTTCGTGACTTCACAGGCAGACAGGCCGCTCTATTCGCCCTGATCCGCTCGAATTCGCCTTCGACCAACGGCCAGCTCAAGGAGCAGGTTCGATCTTTCCAGAGGCTGCTCAGCGACAACGAGGCGCTCGCTGAGGATGTCGCTGAAGCGAAGCAACAGGCATCGCGCCTGATCGCTGCCCTTGGCAATGCCAATGACGCGGCAGAAGCGGAACTGGAGAAAGCCATCCAGATGGCAGCGGCCTACCAAGCTGCGCCACCGGCGAGAGGAGCTTACTTCCTCGGTGGCATCTCGGTGATGATGGCCCACGAAACACCGAAGCGGCCGTTTCGCAAGCTTCTCGTCCTGGGCTTCAATGACGGTGCCTATCCGTCACCGCCCGCGGGCAATCCGTTTTTCCTCGACAGCGAAGTCGCATCGATTGCCGATGTGACGGGCATCCAGCTGCCATCGCAGGCGCAGCAACTCGCTGCCGCGCTCGAGCTCTTCACGCGCCAGATTGGTGCAGCGAGCGAGCAGGTTATCATCATCCTGTCAGAGCGTGATCGCAGTGGTAGCTCGCTTTCGGCGTCGTCGAGCCTGCCGCTGATCTCGCGGCTTGTGGAAGGGATAGAGGACCCAGAGGATCTGATCGTGCCTTTGAACCATAGCGAGGGAACGATCTGGGACAGGCTGGTGGCGTGGAAGCCCAGACCAGTGATTGAACCGGCGCTGATGCCGGAGGTGCCGCCGCACTATGCGTTCGACTTCAATCTTCTGGGGCTGCGCCAGAAGGAAGACGGCAGTGTGCGAGCGCAGAGCCCGAGCCGGCTCGAAAAGCTTCTGGTCAGTCCCCTGGCCTGGCTCCTCGCTGAGCTGGGCGCCGAACATGTTTCCTGGCAGCCCGAGGCGCTTGACGTCATGCTTCGCGGATCCCTCGCGCACGAGGTTTTCGAGCGCCTGTTTGTGCCGGGCAAGACGCATCCGTCCAACGAAGAGATCGAAGCCAAGGTCCCCGACCTACTGCTCGATCGCATTCGCGCATTGGCGCCGTTTCTCCAGACGTCGGCATGGGCGGTCGAGCGCAACACGCTTGAGGCAGAAATCACCAAGTCCGCGAAGCATTGGTCGTTGGTCCTCAAATCTCTGGACGCCGAGATCGTGGGCAATGAGTTCTGGCTGTCGGGAGAGCTGTTCGGTCATCCCGTGCACGGCAAAGCCGATTGCTTGCTGCGGCTTTCCGATGGGCAGCCGATCGTCGTGGATTACAAGAAGAGCAGTTCCGGCACGCGGCGTCAGCGCCTCCAGAAGGGATGGGATCTACAGGTCGATCTCTACCGGCGCATGAGCGTTCGGCTCGACGAGCGCAGCAACGAAGGCGTGGTCCGTATTGCCGAGGCGTTGAACGGGTGGTCGAAGCTCCCGGCAGTCGCCTATCACACGCTCAATGACGGGAATGTCCTGCTCAACGGGATCGACGAGTTCGATAGCGCTGAGGTCGAACTTGTTGCGGGCGATATTGCCGAGCATGCGCTGGCGCTCATTTCGGCGCGTTTCGATGCCCTCAAGGCAGGACGCCTCGATACCAACACTACAGCCGATGAGAAGTTCTTCCAGCGCTCTGCCGCGCTCGGCACTTATGCGCTGGAAGACAGTCCGTTGATCGCCGCTTTCATGCGCGACGACATTAACCCCTCGGTGGCCCTTACTGACAATGAAGATGACTGAGCTTTCGATCGTTCCAGCCGGTGCAGGGGCTGGCAAGACCCATCACATCCAGGAAACCCTCACCCAGTGGGTGCGCGACGGCAAAGTTCGGCCCGAGCGGATACTGGCGGTCACTTTCACGGAGGCCGCGGCTGGGGAACTTCGCCAGAGGATCCGTGGAGCACTGATTGCCGACGGCAATCTGCAAGCGGCTTTGGCCGTTGAGCGAGCCTATGTTTCCACAATCCATGGCCTTGGACGCCGATTGCTGATCGAGCACGCCTTTGCGGCAGGCTCTTCGCCGCAGCAACGTCTCATCGCCGAGGACGAGCAGGACCTGCTCATCCGCCGCTCGATCGAGGAGAACCAGGCGCTAAGCGAGCTCTCCCGTAACCTCGGGGCCTATGGCTACCGGGGAAGTTTCACCTCGGACGACACGGCTGAAGACAGCTTCCGCAAGACGTTGCTCGGCGTGATCGCACTGCTGCGAACGCTTGGACCGCGGGGCGGTGATCCGGCGATGGCCGACTTTGTCGATGCGTCGATCAGGCAGGGATATCGCCAGCCGGTCGGGACGCCAGTGGCCCTGGCGGCTGGCTTGAAACAGGCTGTCGACGCGCTGCTTCTCGCCTTTCCGAGATCGCTGGCGGACGACGCTGGAAGTGCCGCGGCCAAGACGGCGTTTCGGGATAATTTCCGCGCCTTGAAGCAAGCCGAACAACTCCTCTCGACCGGCGGAAAGGACTGGAAGCTCTGGCAGCGGCTGCGTGATCTCCGCCAGTCCAAGCGCGGAAGTCCGACACCCGATGGTTACGATGACCTGGCCGCTGCAGTCATGGCGGCGGCCGATACACTGGTCTATCATCCAGGCCCGCTCGAAGATGCGGTATCCCATGCACGCGCGCTCGTGGAAGGCGCGCAATCAGCTATGTCAGACTACGAGATCCGCAAGCGGGAACTCGGCGTCATCGACTTCAGCGACATGGTCACCAACGCCGCGCGGATACTCGACGAGCAGCCCGGCGTGCTTGCTGCGATCATGGACGAGGTGGACTGCGTCATTGTCGACGAGTTCCAGGACACCAATCCGATCCAGTTCACGTTCCTATGGGCCTTGGCGCGGCAAGCGAAGCGCTCACTCGTCGTCGGCGATACCAAGCAGGCGATCATGGGCTTTCAAGGCGCAGACCCGAGGCTGACGGTCGCGCTTACGAAGCAATTCGAAACCAGCCCGCTCAACCGGAACTGGCGTTCCGATCCACGGATCATGGATTGCGTCAACGCGCTCGGCCCTTGCCTTTTTGGCGATGACTACACTTCGCTCACCGCGCAAAATCCCACCGGGCATGAAACGGCGCTTGAGGTCATAGAACTGGCGAACAAGCGCGGCGCGCGCTCGGGAGGGAAGCCCCAGCATTTCGTCGCGGATCGCCTTCTCTCCCTGCTGTCCGACGATCATGTGATGATCATCGACAGGCATACGAAGACTTTGCGGCCGTTGGAGCCCAGAGACATCGCGGTTCTGTGCCCCACCCATAGCCATTGCGCGAGCTATGCCAGCGCGCTGCGGTCCCTCGGCCTGCCGGTTCGCGTGGCTGAGGGTGGCTGGTGGCAGAGCAAGATCGTCCAGGCCGCGTGCTTTGCCCTGCGGTTTGCCGTCGATCCTGCAGACAGCCATGCCGCGATTTGTACGGCCGCGCTTGGTCCTGGAGCCACAGCACTTCCGGACGCGATCAGGGCGCTTGCCGAGCAAGGCTGCATCGACACGCCTGAATTGTCTGCGCTGCAGACACTTTGGCCCGAATCGCTTGCGACCCCGGTAGACCGTCTGGTGCACCAGGTCATCGAGGTGTCGGGGCTTCGCGACTGGTGCGACAGGCTCGATGACCCACCCCAGATGAGAGCAGACCTGCTCCGGTTCGAGGCAGAAGCGGCAGCATTCATGGATGCTCACCGCGACATGCGCGAAGCATCCGGCTTTTATGGGCAGAGCGCTAACGTCTTTCTCGGCTGGCTTGAAAATAAGGTCGGTCTCAAAGGTGAAGATCTGCGGCCTAACCCTTCGGGCAGTGAAGCCGATGGCATCGAAATCGTTACCTGGCACGCATCCAAGGGACGTGAATGGCCAATTGTCGTTGTCTGCGGACTCGACCACAAGCTCGACCCCCGTGCTGGGACATTCAGCACCAAATTTCCGGGGTTCGATGATCTCGATCATGTGATCGAGGGAGCAACGCTCGCCTATGCACCCGAATTTGCCGCGCCTGAAGCGACCGATCGCTTTCTTCATGAACTCCATCCGGTGTCCGAAGAAACAGCGAGGCGGCTGCTTTACGTGGCCCTGACCCGTGCGCGGGACCGCCTGATTATCGAATGGCCGCAGGACGATGGCAAGCTTGATCCGCCTCTGCCGATCACTGGCCGCCGCCTTCTGAACGATGTCTGCGGCATCAGATTTCAGGGTAACCAGATCAGCGTCGGCAATGAGGATTTTCCTGCCCGCATGACGATCTGCAGCAAGGAGTTGCCAGCCTCGTTCGAGGCTGAGAACAAGGTTCATCTCGACGCGTCCGACCGCGAGCTGCGATTTGCCCTGGAGCGGCGCCCGATCGACGCAATGACATCTGTGGTAAGCCCCTCGCAGGCAATTGCTACGTCACGCCCGCTTCCATCTCACATCGAGACGCGTGTGATCGCACCAGGTGTAAAGCTGGCCGGACCTGATCTCCTGCAGGCGACCGATAAGGGCACGGCGATCCACGAAGCGCTGCGCATTCTCCTCTGCCGCCCTGATCTACGCCACAGGGTTCAGGCGCATTGCCGCATTCTCGATGCCGAGGTCGAATTTCTATCGCAGCAGGCAGATGCCCTACGCCAGGCTCTCGCGGACCTTGGCTATCCGCGACTGCATGTTGAGCAACCGATCGAGGTTCCTCTTTCAGATGGTGGGAGCCAGAGCATCATCCTGGATCTCATCGCTGAAAGTCCCAATGGCTTCATGATCATCGATCACAAGAGCGGGGCAGTCACAGATCATGCGCTGCGCTTCGAACGCTACTGGCCGCAACTGGCAGCTTACATCGATGCAGTCGGCACTAAAGGGGCAAAGGCTGTTGATGGTGCGGCTATTTTTTGGACGGAAACCGGCGAGCTGACAATCGGACGCGGTCACCAGCCGAGTGCATGAAGATTGAACTGCGAACGGGTTGTTTGAGAAGTCATGACAATAATCAGCGCATCCGATTTTCAGCCACACTTTGATCGGTTTCAGGAGCTCATTACTGCCGAAAGCAAGGGGCACTCGTTTATCAATTTCACGGAGGGCAAAATCGCCGCATGGGAAGGCTACAAGCCAACGCTGCGTCAGGCTGCCCTTGCACGGCTTTCCCCCGATACATGGTCTCGCGAAAGCATCGGGTCGGGCTCAATTATTGAGCATGCCATCGACAGCATCGAGATACAGGACAACAAGGCCAATTTCGTCAACAACCTTGTCTTCTGGCAAAACCGCTTCGGGCACGCCAATCGGGATCACCGCATCTTGCTTGAAGCCCGTACGAACCGCAGTTTGAAGCACGCACTCGATGCTCTGCTGTTCGATCTCTACCGGGGAGATCGTCAAGAGGGCGTGGTCTTCGAAGAACTGGCCGAACTCACCGGGCACAAATACCCGCTGATCGCCTATCTCTACTTTCTGAAGGATATGACCCGCTTCATGCCGATCCAGCCAACGGGCTTCGATCGCGCCTTTGCGGCCATGAGCCTCGGGTTTTCGACACGACAGCAGTGTTCCTGGGACAACTACAGGAGGTTCAATGAGATCCTGTTGCAGCTCGTCCCGCTGATCGAGGCTGCTGCCGGCATCCATAATGTCAGGCTGATAGATGCTCACTCATTTTGCTGGATATATGCCCATCTTCTGAAATTGGAGGCTGAGGGTTCAATTGGTCAAACCGCGTTAGGCAAAGACGCGGGCCGCGTGGTCGGCGGCCAAGAAAAGTCTATCATTGCCATGCGTCTGTCGATCGAGGATACGGTGAGGAAATCGAACGGCCAGAGCATCGAACGCAGGATCAAGAACAAGGAATCAGGCCATTCCGCCCAAGAGCTCGAAGCTCTTCTCGCCGAATTGCTTGAACTTCAGGGAAACCGCTGCGCGCTGACCGGCATTCCTTTCCACTTTTACGGCCCTGACACCGATAGCAACCTCTTGCCGTCTCCTGACAGAATCGACAGCAGCGGGCATTACGTTCGGGGGAATATCCAAATCGTTTGCCGCTTCATAAACTTCTGGAAAGGGGCAAGCGACAACGAGGAGTTCAAGGAGCTCCTCATGCTTGTAAGGTCAGTGTGATCGCGCGCTTGTCTGCCGACGGTCATCTTCGGCTAAACAACGCAGGGTAGGGGTCGGATAACATTGCGTCCGGCATAGGCTTTCTCAAGAAGACCTCCCAGCCAGATCGGTTCAAGTGGATTTCCCTGTCGAAGTCCCCTTGCGTACATCGATCCATTTTGTCTTCGACTTCATATTTTCGCTCGATGAAGGAGCCGACCTGATCTTCGTCGAAGCTGTCCTTGAGATAGGGATAATTTATTTCCAAGGCGCTCGTGTCGGGACCCTGCTGCTGCAAGAGGCTGTTCACCTTCCCAAAGAGACGATCGACGCGGCCCACACGCTGCTCGTTATCGCCCGGTGTCCATGCGATACCGTAATGATGAACTTTTCTGCATTGCAGGTGCAGATTTACCCCCTCCTGGAAAACCGAAGTTGCCATCAGTGTGTTCGGATAAAAGGGGCTGTTGAAGCCGAGGATCAGGTGTTGCCGGTGGCTGGATTCGCCGCTTGCATACCACGCCGGGCTGGAAAGTGTTGTGAGTGTTCGCCACCCCTTGTTCCAAGCGTCGACTTCGTGATCGATGATCTTCGTGCAGAGCTGCTCGAAGGTTGCGATGGCTGAAGTAAAGTATTTCAGCAACAGGGAATCTGGAATTTGCAGGTCTGCAAATTCCAAGAATTTCCGGTAGCGCCGCTGGACATTGGCGTGCTTTTCCTCGTCGGCAAGACGCCGCTCGAAGGTCACATACCAGCCATAGAGTTCGACGATAACGGGGCTGGCGAAGAGAAATCCGGCTTTGATGTAGTTGGCAAAGTTTTCGGCAATGCGCGGCTGAGCGGTTGCCCAATCAACAAGTCTATCCCGCTGTGGCGCGGGCAGGTGATCGAATACCCGACCCCAGATCGTTTCGATCGGCGCATCGTATTCGCGCTGATCTCCGTCGTGAGGGCGCAATGCATCCAACGCGTCTCGGGGAAACTCGGGCCGTGTCTCCATTCGTTGCATCTGTGCAGCCTTGGCAAAATCCATGCGCTGCTTGCCCCCCTGCACGAAGTGGTAGTGCCAATGATAGGCACCTGATTGATAGTCAGAGGCGGGTTCCAGGAGCATCGAGAAGATGCCGGTTGTTTTGCGCAGATTGAGGCTGAAGCGGGAGCAGTCTGTCGGTGGTGCAGGCGGTCTGCCATCAGCCGCCTTCTTTGTCACAAACAGGTCTGCAACCCTAGAGCGAAGATAGTCGTGTTCGTCGACACTTTCGCTCTCGCCTTCGATCTCGTCCATCTGGTCGTCGTCGCTATCGATGTCGCGGCGATTGCTTGCACCTGTGATTTCGTTGAACACCTCACGCGACCAATTGCTTTTCTGCCATCGAAGACGAGCTTCTTCATCCCAGCCGTGGGTGTCCGCAATGTGCTTTGCGAGCAATTCGTCGTAACGCTCATTGATGCGCTTCGTGAGCTCTCGGACCGACGGGATACGGCGCACAAAGACGAGGTGCTTATCTTCATGCAGGCAGCGATCTGTGGTCATTTCGAACAGTTCTGATGGCGTACAGAGATTGACGATGCCATCGTATTTGGGGTGATCGGGAGCCGAGCCGAAAAGGCCGCGAAAATCGCCGCTCATGTCTTGCAGGAGCTGTGTGTCCGCAGCAGCCCTGAAGTCCTTCGAGCGCTCGTCATCCGATCCTTCGTTCTCGCTCTGCGCGTCACGGGCCAGATCACGATGGCCTGCGGATTCGAAACCTTCTAGATAACCATAGAGAGCCCGCCTCTTTTCATCCGCCACACCGCAGTCTTCGATCAGGCGCTTCTGGTAGAGCGCAAAAAACATCTCATCCTGAGGGTTGTCTCCAAATCTGCACGGAGTTGCGATTTCCCGGCGGTATTGGTGCTTTGTATAGCTAGTGCCCTGACCCTCCATGCGCCGAAACCGGCGAAGCGCGTAGGTGCCCATCAGCTCATCGACTTCCTTCCCTTCAAGTGAGACCTGGTCGACAAAGTAGGACAGGATGTTCGCCACATCACCAAGGCGAGTATGGCTCGGCGTTGCCGTCAGGAGTAAGGTGCGCCGAGCAATTTGACTCTCAGGCTTGCCGAAAAATTCTTCGGCGGCAGCGACGCGCTGCGATCCACCGCGGCGATTGCGGAAATAATGCGCCTCATCGACGACCATCAGATCGAACCCAGTCCCGCCTGTCGCGGCCAGAATTCGTTGCTGGAGCTTTCTGGCTACCTTCCCCGCAGCTCGAGCCTTGTCGTTGGATGCGTCGGCGCTATCGAGAAGGCCGCTGAGGGCATGGATTGTTGTGATGTAAAATTGGGCCGGCGCGTCATCTTTGGACCGCTGTTCAATTGCCTCGGTCAATTCCGGTAGGCGATAGTGGACTCCGATAGGCGGCACGGGTTTTCCGTCCATCTTGCTCTTAACGAAGTCATCGGCCTTTACGTAGAGGTCTCGAGTAAAGGACGAGAACTCACGTTGCCAATGCGCGCATATGTCGCGGTTTGGCGCGATCACCAGAATCTTTGCGTCGGGCTTCTTTCGCCACAGAAGTGCTGCTACGCCCAGTGCTTCAAAGGTTTTGCCCATGCCGACTTCATCGGCCAGGAGCGCAACCGGACTTCTTGAAAGCACGTTCCACAAATGAGCGACGCCTTCGGTCTGAAGCGCGGCCATTCCTGTCGGTTGGTCAGGCGCATAAGTCCATTCCCCGCTGACCCCGCCGAAGTTGATCCACTTCGCGACCTCCATTGGTTTCAAGCGTCGCCAGAACTCACTCATATGCTGCCTGCGCCCTTACCAGTGTGACATATTCTGCGGAGACCCCGTTCGGGGATTTGGGCACCGACATTGCTATGCTGTTCCATCGTGATTTGGGCGCCGGGGTATAGTTTGGCTCGCGACGTTTGTAGCCGTGAAGTAGCTTGCGGCGCCGGTCTTGAGCCAAGGCGCAAACGGTCGCGACTTCATTCGCGAGGAACCAATTGAACACTGAGCGATCCTCGGTTTGGATGGTTTCGCCGGCCTTTTCGACCAATTCGAGTAGACATCCAGGCGCTACGAAGACCTGCTTTTCCAACTGCTCCAGTTTGTCCACTGCAGAATACCGTTCGCGATAATCATGCATGGCTTTGAAAAGACGGAAATAGCTAATCGAACTGTGCTCGGAAATTTCTCGTTGGAGTAGCTCCCAGCCCAAGTCCGGTTGAGCGGGAGTGTCGTCAGGAAAGCTGTCGCTGTCGTCAGGACCTCGAAGGGGAAGGTCAGTAAGCGATCCCGGGTCATCCCCAAGCAACAAGGCTTCCAGGAGATCACTCAAGTTGTTGAAGATCTGAGCCCTGCGGGACTTCAGGTTGGTTTCACCGACGATGCCGCGATGAACCTCTTTCCCGTCGTGGTGCACACGAAAGATCCGATCTCTAAGCAGCACGCTATCATTCACACGGATTTGCGCCGGTTGCACGGGCTCACCGCTGCGGGCCCACTTCAATCGCAAAAGCGCATCTACACCGGGCAGTCGGACAGAGAATCCCTCGCGTCCTCCATTTCCCATCCACGCACCCGAAAACGTGTAGACTTGTGCATGCCAATCGAAGGTCACGTGCAGATCAAAGGGTGGCAGATCGGCGGGATTAAGTGCTTCCTCGGCCAAGAGCTCATCCGACGCGCAATCCCCATCGCTCAGCGCCAGTGCTTTGCCATGCATCAGCCGCCAGTCATTCGCATCTTCGATGATGATGCCTGCTTCAATGTTGTTGTCTTGGCTCCATTTTCCCCAGTCGTCGCAAAGGCTGTTGGAGCCGGGGGCAGTGAAGTTCCACGAGCCAACAGCCAATGCCTTGCCGACCTTCCAGATCTTCGCATGACATAAATCAGTTCTGTGGTCGCGTTCGACTGGAATATCATAGAACGTCAGTTGCCCGCGCGCGATCAACTGCCCTAGTTCCTCGCTCCATTGAGTTCTGAGGAATTTGTTCTGGATCCGATCAGCCACCAAATGGACACGCAGGTCACTGATCGCCGTCGAAGTTTGCAGCTTGCCGATAAAGTTTGCGAGGTTACGAGGCAGATATGGCGACCAGACGACGATGTCTGATGCCGCCGATCCGTCGAATAGTTGCGCTACGAAAGATTGGCTCTGGAGGCTATGGACAAATCGCCATTTTTCCTCGGTCTTGGCAAACTTTCGGCGCTCGGGGAGTTTGCCGCCACCGTCATGAATGTCGCTGGCATCCCAAAGCCGGTCGAAAAACCTGCGGATTTCTCGATAGTTATTTAGGCTTTCAACCTCACGGAATACGAATGCTTCCAGATTTCGGCCCCAGCCGGACAGCGTTAGATTGGCGCTACCTGCGCCGATGATGCGCCGACCTTTGTTGTCCTCAAGGTAGATGACTTTGGGATGAAAAAGACTGCGTTCGCCGAACCGCTCCGACAAGCGGTCGGGACGGACTGGGTGTATGGGAACGCATGTCCTCTTGATGCGGTTGGTGTCGATGAACCGCGGATCGCAAAAGACTCTGACATCAATGCCTTGATCCGTAAGTTCTTGCTGTAACTGCTCGAACTCGATCCGGCTTCGTGGAGGCTCGGCACCTACCACCGCAGGCAGGACAAATGTCTCGAGAAACTCGATGTCCAAGTTGAAAGTGGTGAACCATGCTCGGCGCAAGGGACCCATGCCGGTCACCTTACGCTTCAATTCCTGCAGGAGCTTCATACGACCGCCCCACGCAGGCCGTTCACGAAGCTGCTGAACTGGGGGAGATAATAGCTGTTGAGCCATGAACCCGGCGCACGGCTGTCAGGCTCGGGCAGAAAGACAGTTCGCGCGTGAACATTGATGGCGCCGCCGCTGCTGACATTAAGCCATGAAACCTGACCGCGGGATTGCATCACTGAGCCATGGTAATTCGCCATTTCGCGAATTTGATCGTCGAGACTGTTCGCGTTTGCAGCTTTCAAAAGCTGCTTGAGACGCTTTGCCCCCTCCGTGCCCTTAATGGCTGGCAGATCCGCATAGTCAGAAACCGCAGACGATACGCCTGGCAATCGCGTTGCGTCCCTGCCGAAGTTTGCCCACGCGTTCGCTACGTCAGCGGTTGATTGGGTTCGCCGAGATGCCATGAGAGTGAAAAGCAGCGAGCAATCCGCCAAGAACGGCTCCAAGTGCACAATATGCTCGAGCTTGGCCTTTTCTTCGGGCGCTAGATCATACGAAAGTGCCTGCTCGATTGCCCCCTGCGGCGAGAGATCGTCTGTTTTTTCGAGAACATCGAAAATTGCGCCGGCCGCACCTTGATTGAGCTCTGTCTGTAAAAGCCAAAAGTCCTTTGCGTAACTTCCGACTGCCTGAGGTGAGGCAAATGCTCGAGCGTATGCTCGGGTCAAATCTGCTGGGACATCGGCAAATGGAAGTTTCCCGCCTTGGATCGGTTGGGAGACGCATTCCTTGAGAAAGTCGTATGCCTTGCGTGCAACCTTGCTGAGCAAGCTCTTCGGTTGGCCGATTATGAGCCGTTCGGCATCAGCCCACCGACTTTGAAATGCTGGTTTGTGATAGTGATAATTGCCATCGAAGAAGCCCATTTCCATTAACGGAGTCTTGTAACGACCACTGACCCCGAGCCCGAGCTGCCGGACCAGGATTTGTCCGGCGGATTCATGAGTGAAGATGAGTGCGGGAGGGCGATCTTCATTCCCCCAAAGTCGCCGCGCGTTGGAGATCCCAAGTATTCCTGTCGATTCTACATCTTGCGATTTCTCATGACGCAGGATCGAAAAGACGAAAACATTTTCGAGGAAAAGCAGGCACGCCTGCTTGAAATTCAGACTGTCCTTGCTCTGATATCGCCGCGCCAGCGCGTGACTGAGTTGAGCGCCGTCACCGTCATCTTCAACCAGCTTTTTCACCAAGTAGTGGTTGAACAGATTTAGCGTAAAATTTCGAACATCGTTCGAGATGGAGTTTATCCTGTTGCGAAATACCTGCCTGCCGAATGCTGACCAAATAATAAGTGTGCCGACTGGATCAATGTATGAATCAGACGATAGCGTGTCATCATATTGTGTAAGAACTTTTTCCAGAAGATGCGCCATTATTCCTCTTCACTTGCAATTTTGAGGTTTTAGAAGATTTCTGTTAGAAAACTTTTCGAGAAATCAATTTCGTCAGATGTAATAAAAATGATAGAATTTTTTTTGATGGCGGCGATGTGGGATTAGGAAGGTTCTTGGGCCAATTTACAAAAACAGTTTGTTTTATACTTTTACGTAGGCCTTGGGGTCGCATCAGATGACACAGTCTGTCACCTAGACGTAGTCCTTTGAAATGTAGGGCTGCGTCGCTCCCTGCCGCGGCTCTATATCCGGAACCTGCGAAGGCAATTTGAGCTCGAGGAGTTCGGGGATGTCTCGGGTCAGACCGTAGGCAAGGAGCAGTCGCGATGGATCGGCAACACCGGTGACGCTGGAAGCTGGTGGTTCCGGCCGCATGATCGGGAGCGATCCCAAAATCTTGGGATCATTCTTGTCTTCAATAAAGGTACTGTGCAGCGTGCTCGCGCATCCTCCTCCGGTCGTAATGAGCTGCACTTCGCGCGAGCGAAGTACGGGGCTGAAGCCATTGCTTCCGCGCGATGGACGACAGGCATCGCCAAAAACGGAATTGAACTGGCGATCACAGGCCCAGCGGAAATCCTCATTGGTTATGTTTTCCGCAAGAGCGGCTTCGAGCGCTGCGGCTCCTAGAAGTTCGACGCCTGCACTGATCACGGCGTTGCGCTCTCGGCGAACGTGATTGAAGGCCACGATGTCGAGGGTTGATGCGCCGACGTCGATCAGGACGTGTGCGCCATCGAGCGAGGTCGGCTCGGAAGTGTATCCGGCAATGGCAGCGGTCAGTTCGGGAATGAGTTCCCATCCTGCAGGCAGGCTGCCGCTCGACGATTGGTGCGTCTTGCGGACATCGGCGAGCGCCAGCTGCTCAGCAAATGGGACAAGCTCGCGCGCAGCGGAGACGATGTGCCTGAAGGATTTGAAAGCCCTTTCGTCGTCATGCGCCGCAACCGGAATGCCGATATTGATCGACAGAAAGCGCTCGCCTCCCGACGCGAGCGGGCGTGTCTCTGCGTACCAGCCAAAGAAATGGGCCATCTGAAGTGCAATGTAGGCAATGGCAGCTTCTGCGCGCGTGACCGGAAGGTCATTGTGCACACGCGCTCCCCCATGTCCGCCGATAATGCCGGTCTTAAACCCTTCGAGCACTGCCATCCCGGATTGTGGGAAAAGTGAAAAGGTCTCGCTTTCAGGATCAAACCAGAGCGCGGTCTGCCATAGGTGGCTGTGACTGCCCGACCGCAGTTCGTCAGGTACCGACAGGAACCCGATGTTGGGTCCGACCTTGTAGGGTTGCCGCACAGCGAGCTTCAGAGAGCTCGTTCCGAAATCGAAGCCGACGATGAAGCCGTTGTCGAGATCGGGTTCCGGGTGGGCTGCAAAGTCGGCGGCGCCGCGCGTGATGCGCGCTTCGATCTGCTGGGCGGTATGCGCCGATATGGCCTTCGGCCTTGGCTCGATGGAAGGTGAGCGTGAGCCGACGATCTCGCGAATGCGCTTGAAGGCTTTCCTGTGTGCTTCAGCCGGATCCAGGGCGGGTTCCGACGCGGGCGTCTTATCGCCCTCTCGTGCGTTCTGCTCCTCTTCTTTGAGCTGGCGAAGAAGCGCCTTGGCACCAGGAAACTTAAGGATCGTCTTGATCCCGCCGGCCTTGCCGCGGTTCTTCTTTCCCTTAGCCTTCGCTTGGCCGTTGTTCTGCGCAGCTCGCTGCTTCTTGCGATTGCGCTCTTCAGTTTTGGCCTTCCTGCGCAGGGCCTGCTCGATGTCGGCAAAGCCGTTCGCTTCGCTCTTGGCGGCACTCGTGGTGGCAGTCTTGGGCTCCGGGGCTGCAGGCTTGGCTTCCTTGCCTTGATCGGCAAAAGCCTTCTTCAGCATGTCGGCGGCATCGCTGAGGGACTGAAAACCGCGCTTTTTGTTGCTCATTTGCCATCTCCAACGATCTCGACGACGGCAATGCCGACTAGGGAGTGAGCGGGGAAATGCAGGGTTCGCTTGGATACCTCGGCGAGCTTCAGGTCCATCCGGGCTAGGAATTTGTCGAGCTTGGCTTTGACGGCGTAGGACAGGTTCATGCGCCGATCGCTCCCGGAAAGCCGGTGATCGTGGATCTGCTCTTCGGCGCGCCGCGTCTCACGCTCCTTATGCTCATGGATCAGCGCCAGCTGGGTATCGACAAGGTCGAAATGGCGGGCGGCTTCCGCGTCTTCGAAGTCGGTTCGGCGGCTGTTAAGCGATGGCAGGATGGTGGACTCCACCAGAGCAACGGTGGCGGCTTGTTCCCCATCGCCCAGAGGCCTTAGCTCGGGCTCCTCGATCAGAGCTTCCATCAGAATTTGCTCCGCCATGTCCTCGGGAAGGATCGCTCCGCCCTCCAGGCTCGCGCCGACAAAGGCGAGCCGGTCGATTGGGATGATGCCTTCCATCGACCACTTCTCGATGCAGATGGCGTAGCGCCCTGGTGCAACCTCCCACTCGGGACGGTCGGGCGTGCGAATGGCTGTGACAGGACGGGGTGTAATGCCCGATTGCCGCTCTTCGATCAGCCCTGCACAAAAGCGGGCGAGTGGATGCGTCATGGGAATGGCTTCGATGGCGCGAAACTTCACCGGATCAGGGTTGCTGCCAAAGACGGACTTGACGCCTGTATTCCCTTCGCGCGCAAATCGGGTCGGATAGCGCCGCGCCTGCGACGTGCGATATAGGGAGAACTGCGCCTGCGCGGTGGGCGATAGCCTGATCTCGTA
>CEVF01028662.1_pt1 | contig 17512 bp, 18 predicted proteins | sample 356441 | NCBI WGS metagenome assembly CEVF01 (sample SAMEA2622765, study PRJEB7988) | marine metagenome | biome: marine biome (ENVO:00000447); feature: surface water layer (ENVO:00002042); material: "saline water (ENVO:00002010), including plankton (ENVO:xxxxxxxx)" | depth 5 m | reverse complement strand
GGGCATGCCCCCGCTAATTTTCTATTTACACACTTTATGAGATAGTCCTATTTTCTTTTTGTGCTTTTTGCAATAAGCTTTGCCCAAAGCTTGTTTCTTGTCCCAAAATAGATTTCCACATTCAATACACTTTCTTCTGCCTTGGTACGCCAAATATTTATAGAGGGTCTTTTTAGAACCAACATCAATGAGTTTCATGATTTCCTCTATACTCAACTTGTTATCCCTGTAGTATCGTTCTGCCAACATTGCTTTGTTCAATGCCTGTTTACTGAGACCAGGCTTCCGACCAATTTTCAATCCACGTCTTCTTGAGCTTTCCATTCCTGCCCGTGTACGTTCAATAATTATATCTCTTTCTAATTGGGCAACCGATGCAAATAAGTTGAAGATAAACCTGCCGTGTGGGGAAGTGGTATCAATGAAACTTTCCTGAATACTCTTGAAATGGATGCCCTTGCGATCAAAATCCTCGATGAGTTTGGTCAGATGTGAAAGGCTTCTGGCGATTCGGTCCAGTTTCCAGACTACGAGAGTGTCACCTTCACGCAAAATGGATAAAAGTTCATCAAGACCCTTTCGTTCCGCTTTTGCTCCAGATGAAATATCGGCATAGATGTTCTTGGGTTTGATTCCTTCCTTCAAAAAGGCATCCACCTGTAAATCGTGTTTCTGTGATTTTGTACTCACTCTTGCATAACCGAACTTCATCTTAGGGGTAAAAAAGGGTATATAAGGTAAACTATTTAAGTGTACCGAAAAAGTAAACTCTTTAATCAGTGAACTCGTTTTACAATGAAAGTTCAATAAAACGGTGGTTAAAATGTGTTTTCTCACAGAATCTTGTTTCAATAGCAAATGGTAAAATCAAGAACACCGTTTTACGCTTTACATGTCCTTAATTGGCTGTACCTCTCTGTGAATTTTATTAAAATTCGATTTTAATTCTTGCGATGTTTTGGAGATGGTTTTGGGTAGACTCCGTTGAATTTTTGGCATTTTAAACCGTAGCTTCCTGTCCTCCCCATCAAAGAAGACCACAAATTCCCCTTGTCGCAATCTATAGAACGCATCCGCACGGGTCTTGGCCACTTCCCGTTCACTTTGCGTCACCCGGGTATCGAAATTAAGGTTATAGCCTTTGTTCACGCTCTTGGACTGCTTTTTTACGATTTCAAAGAAGCGTTCGTAGTATTTGGCGGTATCCGGGTCATTGGCCTTGCCAAAAAATTGGTAGGACAGATTGCTCAATATGGCCTTACTGGCCTTGTCCCCGTATAGCATATCATTTTGGATCTTGTCCTGGAGCACATAGACCGTAGCAATATCATAGCTCCGCAGTGTGGCCGGTATCCGATGCATATTTAATAGACGTATGGTGGAAGCCTCTTCGATAAGGAAGAAAGAGGTCAAACGTTTCCGCTCGCTCATCTGTTTGGAAATGGTATGGATAATTGTTGCAATGATGGGAGAAAGTGAGGTTTCCGTTTTGGGGTTGTTCACTATGGAGATAACGGAGGGATTTTTAGGGTTATTGATATCCAAGGACACCTCATCTGCGGATAGCGCCATGAATATTTTCCGGGTACTGATTTTTTTAAAGGCATTGGCGAGGGTACTCTTCACCCCTGCGGTCTGCCTATCGGAATCCACCCCACTGATAAAGGCATCGGCCATGGCCTTGGAAGTCAGGTCGGCACATAAGAAACGTACCAACTGCGCCGTATCGAGGAATTGATAGAGAGCTATCATATGCGGAATGGTACAATAGTCTGGAAAGTCTTCCTTCAAACGCCAGATCAACCCTCCTATTAGCCCCTCCACGGCATCCTGAAAGAATTTGGAAGTGCCTGTGGCACCACTTTCTTTTAGTTCCAGGAGGTTTTCGAGAAGGACACGGGAAATCTCGTGGACACTTTCTTCATCGGGCAAATACCGCGGGGCAATGGGATTCACCCGATGGTAAATGGGGTCAAAGGAAACGATGTGGAACTTTCTATCAGTCCCTTTGAAGAGTGGATAGGCCATTTCCGTAATCTCAAAGTTTTTGTAATCGTGCATTACCCCACAAAAACGATTGTCCGCAAAATGTTGGAAAAGATTGTAGACCACACTTTCGGTCTTTCCACTGCCTGCCGCCCCTATGATGGAAATGCCTCGTCGGATATTGTCCAACACCACTTTGGACCCCTTGGCCTGCAGCACCAATCGATATTTTTTATCAATGGTATTGGCTTCTTTGTTTGGGATAAAGACATAATACAGGAGGTTTACAAATCCCCAGGGCAACAAAACATAGAGTATTGTTCTCAGGAAAATGCTCATTTCCAATAGAAAGAAAAGAGCTGTCACCACTCCAAGGACTAACAGCCATGACAGGATAAACCCATAACGGAAGTACTTGACCAAAAGAAAAGAAATCAAGCTTCCCAATGGAAGCACCAGCAAAACCATATGTATAATGAAAGCAGTCAACATCATATTAGATTTCAATGCCTCCTGAACGGATGGCCCGTTCGACACCTTGTTTGAGCTTCATCAGGGTCTTATAGGCCAACTGCACCTTGTTGGTCGGGATGTTGGGAATGGTGACTCCCCCCTTGCGCAATAGCTTCAGGGCCAGTTGCTTTTCGTTGTTGGACAGTCCCATCAAAAGGGCCACAAACTTTTTGGGATCCTGTCGGTATAGTTTTTTCGTACCATATTTTTCTATGAAGTTTCGGTCATAGGCGAACATGCGGTCAAAGGTCTTTTCCGCAGCTTGGTAGAATTGATCCCGATGGAAACCCTGTTTGACCTTTTTGCCCTGGAGGATGGTTTCGGAAGCCTTGAACTTGCTTCCAGGGGATAGGCTGTAGGTATTGGTCACATCCTTTCGGCTGACGATGATATGGATATGGGACTGCACCCCTTCCTTTTTCGTCCCCTCCACGATCATTTGGCCGTTGATCTTATGGGGAGCCTCTTGCGCCAGGCGTTGGATTTCCTGTTGAATGGTCTTTGGGTTGCCTTGGATTTCGCCCCGTTCCACCTTGGCCAGGTCATTACGGAGTTTGGCGATTTGTTTGCGGTACGGGGCATTTTCCTGCACCTGTTTTTCAAAGCCCCGAAAGCTGCGTTCGTGTTCGATTTTCGCATAATATTTGATATCATCCACGGTAATCTGTCTATCCCGATAAAAGGAAGCGGCATAATCCTTCATGATTTCCCGGGTGTATTTTCTAAGTGCTTTTGGATCATTGCTGATTTGTTTGAGTTCCCGTTGGCTTGGACTTACCACAATGGAATAGAACTTGGGTTCATGTTTTTTGAGTTTGGCGGTATTGCCATCGATTTCCGATATGACCTTTTCAGGGGGAATGGTATTTTCGTTCTGGTCAAAAAAGGCCTCCTGTTTCTCTGGTTCCAAATCTTGGTTCTCTTTTTCCAAATAGGCCACATAATCTTTTACGCTACCGTGATAGGTTTCGAAGCCTTTTCCAATTTTCTGTGCTGTGATGGTGATGTACATGGTCATAGATTTTGAAGGGTACGTTTATAGTTTTCCAGTTCCCCTTCGGTGATGTCCAATCGCAGATAGGGTTTTCCAAAAGAGGGCTTAACCATAGTGATATTCTCAACCACGTAATGGCTTTCCTTTTTGAGCATCCCCATCTTGTCCATGAGTCGCTCATAGCGAATTTTAGGAACCGTGATTTCTATCGGTGGCTCCTGTTTCGAGGGCCTTTGTTCCATCTTTGGTATTTCCTGTTTGACCTTTTGTTGCAACAAAGCTTCCAAAATGGCATTGGTGGGTTTAGTCTGTGTAATCTCGATATCCCGGATAATGGCGATGGAGGCCTCGGTGCGTTTGATAGCCGTTTGGGTCAGTTTTTGGTTTTTGAGGATTTCCTGGAGAAAACTTTGGTCCATACGGTCCGAAGGAACAAAGCCGTGCCATTCAAAAAAATCCATGACGGCTTCCAAAGTATGGGAGTAGGTCTTTCCCACTCTTTTGGAAAACTGCTTGAACCGTTGCGCCGTATGGCGTTTGAATCGTATGGTATAAAATCGTTCAATCATCCTTGTCTTATATATAAATGGGTCATTATCTATCACTGTTTATAGGTCTTGCCACGGGTTTTGACCCATTCTTAATTTTTCAGGCAACCATTGGTGTTTACTATCACCCCAGTGGATATGGGCTTTGCGGAGCAAATGGAATAAGTAGCACCGCCTTGGCGTGCTACCCTCTCGCTATTCCGTTTCCCCGCGCACACGGGGAAATCACAATACCTATCCCAAGGTATAGGCCTTGACATCTACAATAACACTAAAGGGGGATTTTAAGACTTTGAAAAGACTGGTTTTGGAAAAAATGCAAGGAAACCGCCCAAGGGCTGTATATCTTCAATGAAAAAGGGAACCTACGTAGTTCCCTTTGCTAAAATAGTGGCATTTGCTACTGCAGCTATAATACTCCCTGATCGGCAAAACTGAAGTATTTCCCGTCAGGGGCGATGATGATATGATCGAGGACCTTGACATCGAAGAGCTGGGCGGCCCGTTGGATTTTGTGGGTGATGTCCCTGTCCGGTTGGCTGGCCTGCAGTTTCCCACTGGGGTGATTGTGTGCGAGCAGGATGCCCACGGAGAGGGTCTTGAGCACCACGGCAAAGAGGATGCGCAGATCTACCAAGGTTCCCGTGATTCCGCCCTGCGAGATTTGATAGATGCCCTTGACCTTGTTGCTGTTATTGAGCAGGACGATCTTAAAGGATTCGTGGACGGCGATGGTGTCGGTGTTCCATGTTTGGTAGAGCAGTTCCGCGGCATCCTTGGAGGATTTGATCTGTTTCCAAAAGGGGGCTGGGATGCGTTCTTTATAGCGGATATGGATTTCGTTGACATGTGTTTCCATGATGATGGTATTAGGGTGCTGATGAAAAAAAGAGGGCGGAAGTTTTTAGCTGCCCCCCCTCTTAAGGCATCGGCTCGACCGCACTAGGCAGTTTTGGCCGTTTTAGGGTTCTTGGTCTTTGAAGCCGTTTTTTGGCCTTTTCCCTTTTCAGGGGCTGGCTCGGTTTCTTGGGATTCCTTGCCTCCCAACAGGAGGATCTCGGTGGCCACGATCTCGGTCACATAGACCTTGACGTCCATTTCATTGGTATAGCTACGGGATACCAGTTTGCCCTCGATGGCGATTTCCTTGCCCTTGTGGGCATACTGTTCGATGACCTCCGCCCTTTTGTCCCAGGCGACCACGTTGTGCCATTGGGTGGACTGTACTTTTTCCCCTTGGGCGTTCTTGTAATACTCATTGGTGGCCATGGCAAAGCGCACGGTTTTGCTACCGCTTTCCAGCACGGCCACTTTGGGATCGTTTCCGATGTTCCCGATCAATTGGACTTTGTTTCTCAATGTACTCATGATTTAAAAATTTAAAGATTAGAATTATATGAAGCCCTATCCGACAGGGCGTTGAAAACTGATTTACTTATTATATCCAGAGCGTTTTCCTTTTTGTTTGTTTTTAACTTTTGAAGTGCTCCCGTTTTATTGTTTTCGTAAGATTTCATCGTTCTTGGTTTAAATGATTTACTTCCCATAGGGCCGTCACGTATCCTTTTTGTTGCTGATGGTGGTACAACCTTCAGGCTTGTACAAGGGCGTATAAAAAGCGAAGCGGCTTTATGCCGCCCGCAAGGCTGGATGTTGTTGTTTTGCCGTCAAAAAGGAAGCACGGACGGCTTGGGCAAGGGAATCAAGAACGGGAAATACGAAAGGAATGGGAGCAACGGAAAAATCAATGGAAGCACATGGAATTTCAAGCCTATTTCAAACCAATATCTTGTATGTGGTCGAAGAAAAGTTCTCTTAATACACTCTTTAAGGAAGGTAAAACTAGTTAGGATCATTAAATTCAGCATATCCACCCAGAAATCTATCTATTGAGCTAAAAGGATGGGGGAACCAATACTAAAATCGCGGATCATCTCAACTTCTCGGTTAAGACCGTTGAGAGCCAGATGACCCGTGGCTATATCCGCATTCGAAAAAAGGCCGGGGAAAAACCACAAGAAATCTTGTTCTTTATGTTCGGTTTGCCAACTGGGGATTCTAATGCTTAAGGAGCTTCTATTAGGGAGCCCCTAAACCGGCCCTCGGTGATCCGCAAAAAATATTCTATGCTCTTTCTGCCCTGGGCCTCTGGGAACAATTCAAGCTCAAAAGTACCGGTCACCGTTCCACTGGACTGGTCATAGGACTCCACCACAAAGGCGGCCTTTTCCGGTTCCTGTAAGGTGTATTGTGCCACGATGGCATCCCCGCCGAGGGTATCATAGTAGATGCCTTTTTCCTTGGCAACGGTATAGCTGCCCGCACCTTGAAACTTCACCTTGACCATCAACACCCCATTATCGAGTCCTTCCCCTATGGCCAAGAAGACCAGGGTATCGTTCTCAATCAGCTGTAGTTCAGTGATACCTTCCCATAGGTCATCGTCCTTTTGGGCCATAAAGGTGTTATCGGACAAGGTTATTTCGGAACCGTCATCGGAATCACATCCAAAAATGAACAACACGATGAAAAGGCACAGGTATGGCAATCGTATGCGCTTCATGGGGCTTTTTCTTTTAGATGGTGGGATGGTGGATGGGTTGCTTCTATTTCGGCATGGTTATCTTATAGCCTGTTCAGGGACAAACTTGTCGTGAAAATCTTCAGCTGGCAATGTAACCAGTAGGTTAAAGATAGGGACTTGCCCAGTCATTGCAAATCAAGCATCAGGTGTTCCCATGATTTATCCCATTGTTCCTTTCATCGAATTGAAAGCGATTTATTTGGAGGAGTATTATGATCCCTTTAGTTTCGGTATTCATCCCGATGGGACGGATTCCTCACTTTATAAGATTCCATGGTTTTCCCAAAATATGGCAGCCTGCCGTCCCGTAACCGGAAAAACGAATTCATTTACCCGGGTCAGTTGTCGGGGGCGGGCTGTTCTTTTAAGGTCTCTCATTGACCATTTCTTTCCACGGAACACTTTGAGAAACCTGTCATTGGGTGACCTCTTGGTGTTACATACGTAACCTTAAATTGCCAAATGTACCTTAGGTCTGTCCTATTGGCCCAAACACCTCATGTTCATTTAAGTTGTACCGTCAGAACTATTTCTTATCGGCGCGTTACTCTTTTAATTCCACTCCTGCTTTTGTGCACAATTCTTTAATTTCAGAAAGTGTTTTTGTGCCACAATTCCTAAAACCACCGATAACCCGCAACGAAAGATTTCCAATATCTGAAACTTTAAGATTGCTGTACATAATCCAAGAGGCCCGTTCAACCCCAAATGCTTCTGCATTGTTATAGAGCACATTTTGCGTCCTCAGACTGAGGTTGCAATCCCTTATAAAAGAATCCTTGTCTATTTTTGCCCCATCCTTCATATTCATATAAAGTTAAAAAAATATAGGAAGTACGACGTGAACATGCAGAAGTTAGCCGTTGGAAGCTTTGAAATTTTAAAGCGTTACATTTAAAAACGTTACATGTCCTTATCGACATTACTTAAACTACTGGCGGATGCTCTTTCAAGACATCCTGTTTAAAGGTGGCAGTTCACCAAATTCTCGGAGGTATGACTTCAGTTTCTCGCTTTCCAGTTCCAGTCCTTGGTCTGTACCGTGGAGTTCGATATAAAGATGCTCATAAGGGTATTTCTCCTTTAGGGTTTCGGAATCCCTATACCTAGCACCACATTCATGGTTAGAAGATGTGTCAGCTGGAGCCATGGATTTTTTGAGTTCAATCACTTCATCCAAGAACCTAGTAGCCCGACCAATATACAGCGTCCCCATCGTATCTGTTTTGAGCATTCGCCGTACTGGTACTATCTCAGTCTTCGGCAACATACAATAAAGTTCATAGGTGCCCCCCCATCACCAAAATCCTTCCTGATTTTTTCCCAATACCTCTTGTCGGACAGCCTACAGCTTCCACTTTTTATCTTCATATACGGTCTGTTTTATCGGGGGAGTGCAAATATATGGTCATCAGTAAAAAACACCTACACGAGTCAACCAAATTACCTTAAATACAAGAAGGTTATTTTACCCCAATGTAAGATGGCTTTGACCCTTTTGGTGCCTACACAATAACCGATTTCCATATAAGCTAGGTAAACAGCGACGTACCGATAAAATCGGAGAATTGTTATTTAATAAGCTTTTTGCAATAACATAACCCCTTATTTAAACCTAAGGACAACCATTCTCGATGTACTCGCTTCAGAAAGGTTGGCCTGAAGCCTTTGGCCTTTGTCCAGATGGAATTTCGGGTACACATATACAAACCTCGCCTTTTGTCCATGCATCACACCACTGGGGGAACCATACCTATACAGAGGCAGCAGTTTCAATTCTTGATAGGAAGCCCTCCTACCCCTTCTACCACTGACCTTGAAAAGTTCCAAGTCCCCAAAATCAAACCTAACACCGGAATGGTTCGCTATCTCAAATTGGACATACACCTCGTCTTCCATATGGTACATATTCTTTACGGCCAAAGAAAGACCTTGGGACTTTTTCCTAACGCACCTCCGCTCGGGAAGTTGCAGCAATGCTTCGCAGGATTTTTGAAATTTTCTGTCAGCTTTAGTATGGTTGATCAGGGTATCCAAAACCCGTTTTTTAGATGGTTCTGTCTGTGAAACCTTCTCCCTAACATCCCTTTTTTCGGTCCCGATCCGTTCTTGCAAGGCAATAAATCTATTGGGGTCTTCAAGTTCCTTGGCATAACGGACCATATAGGAATAGACACTCCCGTCCTCCGTGATTACCAGTAAATTACTATCCTTACCGGGAACAGCCTTTAAAAGTCCCAGGGTCTGTCCTTTTTCCCGATTATAGGTGAAGGCAAAATTGTCATTGCCCACAATTCCCTGTTTGATATTGGAAGGAAAGAACAGGACCATGTTCATGTGATCGTTGGCATAAATGGTGTCCAAGGTTTTGTTGTTGGCGGCTTGGGATGTTACGGCCAGTAGCATCCCCAAGATAATAATTGTATTTTTCATGACGATATATTTTATAAGATCTGGATACCCCGGTTGGAACGAGGAATCAAGGCTTTATTTTTAAAAGGATTTTATAGTTTTTGTTTACGGTGGCCCTTACCTTTCGGTTGGACCGTTTAAAGATATTTTTCAGGCCCTTGACCTGGGGCACTCCCGGCACATTGATATCGTCCACGACATCATCCATTAGCTCCCTGGACAGTTCGGCCCTAAAAGAATTTTTGATATACAGGCCTTCCAGTCCATCCCGATAGTCATAGGCCTTTACCTTTACGGGGATATGGTCAATATTCGCTATATCCAGTAAGACCCGATTGGGCTGAAAGCCCACAATACCGAACACTACGGTGTTCCTAGGGATAGTATCCCCTTGGATAACCAATTCCTCCAGGGTACGAAATTCCAATCGGTCATTGGCCCTGACCGTTTGTGTCCGATGTACCATAGCCGAAACGACCAAGCCATTCCCATCTTGCACATCGTATTGGGGATCTGAAGCAAAGAACAGTTGATGGTCCAAGGCCATTTCCGGTAAGGTACGTTTTGTGCCCCCTTTTGGTTCCGGTACATTTTCTTGATTGCTCTTTCTTTTGGGAACATGGACCTTCACCTGATTTTCTACAAGTGATTTCCGGTATGTCCCCTGGGTATAATCGATTCTTCCCAATCTGTAGATACTGTCCACGATCTGCGCCTTCTCCTTATCGATAAGATCTGGGTCAAAGAGACCCGTGGAATCCAAAAACTTCTCATCATAGATACTGGGGGCATTGGTCGTCTTCACTTCCTTGAGGTCATTGATGGCCTCCAACTTGGAGGAATATTCCTTTTGTGCCTCTTCCAATTGCGGTACCAAGGGTTGGGCAAGTTGTTTGCCATTATCATCCCCATCGGTCAGGAAGACCATGGAATAGACCACCATAAAAATGCTGACCAAACCGATGACAATCCCAAAAACGATTTTCTTTTTATCCAATTTCATGTTGTTATTTTTTAATGTTGGCCATCGAGCTTTCTCAATGAATTCTCGAAATAATTGCTGATCAACAGCCCGTGGGCGTTGTTGGGAAAATTCCGGTCTACCCGAATGAGATTGCCGGAAGTATTCAGTTCATACTCATCGGTCACAGCCCCACGGTCGATTTCAAAGACCACAACAGCCTTGAACGAGCAGATTCCTTCTTGGATGGTTAGTTCGGAGTCCACGGAAATGATCTTCTGTACCAATGAATATTGCAGTAGCCGGTTATAGACCCCATCGGCCTTTTTCTGTCGATATACATTGTCCACCGAACTGTCCCCGAGCCAAAGGGCCTTTTCAATGTTCCTTTCATAATTACTGGCATCGATGCCATAGAAATAGTTGTGGAACAGTTCCAAATGGGCCAGGGCCTCCACTTCAAGGTTTTCTTTCTGATCGGCCCATTTCAGGGGGATTACCGACCCGTCCGTTCCAATGGCGAACGCCCCTCCCTTGGTCTCTTGGTACATTCTGTACGATACCAGACCGGAAATGATCGTGGCAATGGACGATGCGGTGACCACGGCCAGGACCACAAAACGGTTGGCCCTCAGTATCCCATCTATGTTTTTATACATTGTCTTCATATCATTTGAGTTTTAGGGAGCGCCTTAGGCACCGAACAGTTTGAGTGAAAAGGAGGTCGCCCTTCGGTAGAGTTTGAACTTCAAAAAGACGATGAACCCAATGGTGCCCAGTTCCACCAAGGGGGCAAAGACCGTACTGCCATAATCCGTCCCAAAGAGGTTGACCCAAAAATCCGTGGTCAGTTCCGTATAAAGGGCATTGATGAAGATGTTCACCAGGAAAAAGGCGGGCACCAACATATACACAGCCGCATAGAGCTTAAAAAAGGAATAGGCAAGACCCCTGAACTTCTCAAAGACCGCCAAGCTGATGACCAAGGGAAAAAAGGCCCTCATGATGCCCAAAAGGAAGAACCGTTCCGCCAGAAAAAGCGGATAGATGAACAGGTCCAACAACCATAGGAACACACTGATGATAAAGGCCAAGATGCGCATTCCATAAAAAGGACTGACCAGAGCCTCGTACAAGAGGGCCAATCCTTTACTCGCGGCATCCAGAAGACCAGTATCCTCCTCAATTGAAATATCCTGCAACTGTAATGGTACAAGGTCCGGGGCCGTATTGCGGTATTGGGTCTCTATGCCCACCAAAATGTTATCAAAGACCCCCAGAACCTGATCCGAGAATATGACCAGAATGACCACGGCAAAGTTCTTGGCCAGTTCCGTTGGGGTCAGTCCCCAAGTATATCCGTCCCGTTCAGCCACTCTCTCATTGTACTTTTTCATGATGTTGATCAAGAAAAAAAGTATGGCCAAGGCCTTCATGCCTACAATGGTGTACTGGGAAAAATCACTTCCTGTGATGGTGTCGTACACCGCGTCCACATACTCCAAACCGATGCTCAATGCAAAACCCGCCATGATCAATAATTTGTTTTACGATTATTGATGGCTGCCTGCATTTCCCGAAAGGAAATGATGTCCCGGTACCTTTTGGCCTTCCGCTGGATCTCGCCCACCATTTCCTTGGAGCGCATTTCCTTTTCCTTGAGCACGGTGGCCCTTTCCGCATCGGTCATTTTCAGAAAGTCACTGGAAAGGATCTGCTCCACAAATTCCAGATCTTCCAAAGAATTCTCGATAATGGCATTGAAGGATTCCGAAATGCGCTCGACCTCTTCGGGACGGATGTGCGGTGAATTCAGGATTTCCCTGAGATCGTTCCGTACCATATCGAAAAGGCGCTGGTTGTTCTTTGCCAGTTCACGGACGGCCTTCAATTGTTTGATGACATCACTGACCTTTTCGATGCGCTCCTTTTGTTCCCGTAAAAATTCCACGGTCTTCAAGAGTTCGGAGGTCTGTTTGGCCGATTCAATGATCTGTTTGCCCAAGGTGATGAAGTTGGTATTGTCGTACACCGGCATCCCCTGACAGGCAGCGCCTGCAGGCATTAAAATGGCCAAGGTCAGGGCAATGCCCAATGTTCTGATGTTTGATTTACTCACAAAATGTCCAATTGCTTTTTCGTGTTCGTGATTTTTCTTTGAAAAGTTCATGATGTTATTGATTTTTGATGAATGAATTTTTTTATGGCCGTTTCCATACAGCCAGTTTCCTTATAGAGTTCCATTATGGTCTTGTTGTCGGGGCCATCGGTCAGATAGGCGGCATATACTTCCGGGGGAACTTCCAACCTGAAAATGTTGCTTTCCTTCCCGATCTTTATGAAGATTTCGGTGTATTTGTGCTTTCCCGAGAGATTGTTCCTAATGGATCTCAGTTGGTCAAGGTCATGGGAGGAAAGGTGGAGCCTTTCTTTCAATGCACCATAGCCCTTTTCGTTCCGAAGACTATAGATGACCTGCGTGTTCTCCAAGATACTGGCAGAGGTCGGGTTCTGGGGCAGTTGGTTGATGGACTGGAGGATGATGCCAATGGCCCCTTCCTGTTTTCGAATGGCCTGATAATAAAACTCCACACTCTCCAGAACGTTATCGAACTTGAGCTGTTTGGCGAACTCATCAAAGAGGATGATGCCCCGCTCGTCCCTGTTCTTCCAAATGGTTCGCTGTATGGCCGTTTTAATGAGCTTGAGCATAACGGAGAGGATTTCCTTGTTGTCCCTCACCTCATCAAGTTCAAACACAATGAGTCGTTTGTCCTCAATTCGATAGGACTGGTCCTCGGTGGTCCCGAACAGAAAACTGTAGAGCCCATCCCCGACATATTCCGAAATAATATGCAGAAATCCTTGGATCTTGAAATATTCCGGATGGATCTGCAATCGGGAAAGCAGGTCTTTTTTATGCTTGCTGACAAATTGGTAGAAACTGTCCAGAGAATGTGAAACGTCACTTTTTTCCCTGTAATAGGCATGCAATATTTTCTTCAGGGCCACCGAGGATTCTTTTTTGGGTTTTGTTCCCATTCCCATGAGTTCGAAAAGGAAAATGGAAAGATCCTCCAAGCGTTCAGGGGTCACATCATCATTGTCTGTTATGTAAAAAGGGTTGATGCCAAGGCTCTTCCCATTTTCATACCGCAGCACGGTGCACTGCTCGGGATAAAGGCTCGCAAACTTGGTATAGGAACCGCCCAGGTCGATGATGACCAGCCGAACGCCCTGCTCAAAATACTGCCTCAAAATATTATTGGCCAAAAAGGACTTCCCCTCTCCTGTTGGGGCAAAAATGGCAAAGTTCCGTGCCTTGATGCGTTTTTTATGTTTATCCCAGACATCCTTCAACACCGGAATGTTGAACTCCCGATCGTTGAACACAATTCCCTTTCTGTCCGTTCTGTAATTGGTTGTGTTGACCAACAGGCAAAGGGCATGTTTCAGGTCGGTCACATAAAGGTCTTCGTTGGAAAAATTGGGGGCAAAAAAGGGAAAACTGTTCAGGATATAGTTTTTGCGTCCCCTTCCACAAGGGTAATACGGTACCATATCCAGTTCCTTGAACTCGGCCTTTATCCTGGAAGTGGTATTCTCCAATTCCCGCTTTTCACCATTCCAATGGATTATATTAAGGTGTCCACGAACAATCCTTGAACTGTCATCATTATTGACCTGGTCAAGAATATTTTCAATCTTTTTGAGAATGACCTTGTTCTGGGTACCAAAATTGGAGCTCTTCTTCAACTCCTCGCCTTTCTTCTCCAATTGCCTTCTCCATTGGTGCTTGTCATCCAAATAAATAATTTGGTTCACTATATGGTTTTCCTTTAAGGAAAGCCCCAGACCATCGATGAACCCCTGATGAAATCTGAAATCATCCGAGGTGAAATGTTCATTGACCTTACTGGTCTGTACGCTGTCCCCAAAGCAGGACTCACTGTTGATGGCCAGTACGTCAAAGTGGTTGTTCCCGATGGTCACATTAGGGCCATCCAGGACTATGTCGGTATCACAATCGGAGTTGTGACCATTGAACTGCTCCTTGGTCAAGGCCATGATTTCATCAGATACCATAGGTTCCAAGCTGATTTTTGCTCCATTGTTGATATAGTTCACGGAATCAGTCACCGAGGCCAAAAAACGTTTTATGGTATCATCCAGTTCCTTGGGCAACCCTTTAGGTGTCTTTCTAAAGGGGTTGACGTATTTGGGATTATTGAAACCCTTGTTTTTGGGACAGGTAAAGAACAAATAGCTCTGGTGCTCCATATATTCCCTTCCCTTGAAATAATCATGGGTCGTTTTGGACAAAAATGTACCATTGGGCAGATATTCCGAAGTGAAGGATGATTTAAGGTAAATGTCCTGTTTGTGGACCACAGTCCCGACAGGAAGGGATTTAAGGGCCTGGAACCAATTGCTGTGCAACCCCTCAAAATCCGTTTCGGAAAGGGAGTGGATCTCAGGGAGCAAAACCTTGTAACAGGCCAACACATTGCCATTGTTGGCAAAGATGATATTATCCTGAATGTCCAAAATGGGATGATGGGATGCGATGTTAATTTTCGACATGGTTCAATAGATTGTCCTGTTTATTGCTGATACAGTCTGGAAAGACCTTGTTGAAGTCCAAAAGGTGCTTGTTTGATGCCATCTTGGTCAGGCCTACATACCAACACAGGTTCCATCCCATGGCCAGAACAATGACCATAAGGCTAAAGGAAAAGATGATGATGAGCAGGGATGCCAGGATGGAGAGTATCAAAAGGGCAAAGAGGGATATGGGAAGCCCCCATATCCTCGCCCCTTTTCGGATGTCCTTATATATCTTGTACTTTCTCATTGAAGATGTGATAGATATTACTTTAAACCACGATTCCAATGAGATAGGTAAAGATGCCGACAACGGCCCCGGCAATGAGTACGAACACCAATACCCGAGTGATGCCTTTTTTGAGATCTGCGTTCTCACCAAAAAAGTGGCCCGCATTGAAAAGGAAGCCCACTAAAAAGATGACTCCCAAAAGCAGGGGAAAAATGGTTCGGATGGTATCCGAGATGTCGTTGACTGAATCCTCGATGCCCCCGATCTGTGCAAAAGCAGGGATGCCCGTAAGGAGCATTGCCCAAATGAATACAACTGTTTTTTTCATGATTTTTCGTTTTACGGCTGATTGAGCCTATTGATGAATAAACTTTTTCGAAAAGTATCGGGAACCCGTGGAAAGGGTGGGAAAACCCTAAAAATTAACGGACAACAGCGTTAAATTTTGAGGAATCAAGACTGTTTTATGGAAACCGTTAAAGATTGCACAATGAATCTTTAAATATGAAATGATATGGAACAAACAAAGACCATATTCCTGTTGTGCCTGTTTTCAGTTTTTATCACGGTATGCGGACAGGAAAAACAAATCATCATTGTAGACCCAGGACATGGAGGAACTGATAGTGGGGCGGTTGGGATAAATGGTCTAAGGGAAAAAGACTTGACCTTAAAGATTGCACAAGCCATTGTACATTATAATAGGATATTGTTGGACCATCGTTACGATATTTACTTGACCCGATATAGGGACACCTTGATCTCATTGGGACATCGCACAAAACTAGCTAAGGTATTGAATCCCAAAATCTTTGTCTCCCTACACTGTAACCATGCCAATAACTCCAAGGCCATGGGACTTGAAATATATGTGTTCAATGGCTCGATCCCAGAACAGAGTCTGTCCATGACTAGAATTATGGATAGCTACCTGCAGGAACAATTGGGCTATCGAAGCCGTGGGGTGAAACGGGCTAACTTTCAAGTACTTCGGGACAACAGGGAGGTGTGCCCGGCCCTGTTGTTGGAACTGGGCTTTTTGTCCAATACGGATGAGGCAGCACACTTGGAAGAAGACGGCAAAATCAAGGCTCTGGGGTTGGCCATAGTAATGGGAATCCAAAATATACTGAAATGAAAACACTAGGGATACACTTGTACATCGCAATCCGTAAAATTGTGACCATAATAGGCAAGGAATTAAGAAAAGCCTTTACGGACAAATCCAATACATAAACCTTACCTATTGGATGTGCCCAGATGACCTGATACATTTTGTTTACCACATGATCTAACCAAACCAAGTGATAGCTATTGTGCGGCAGCTATGGCAAATATCAAACCAATACATCAATCGGTCATGTTATTTTAAGGGGGGACACACTTTCATTTGATTCTTATGTATAAAGTACTTTGAAAAAAGTCCCTAAAAGTAGGGTTTGATTTATTTCTGTACGCAATTTATAAATCGCCTAAACAATGAATTGTCGGTTTGGCAATTTAAGGCGACTTTAGAAACCGGAAGCGCCTTGTACAATTGCAGTAAAGCAAACAAAAAGGCGTCGCATCAAACAAAACCAATATCCCAAATATAATTTGAAGGGCTGTTCCGCAATGATAAAAAATATCACAATGTATCGGGGAACTTATACCTGCGACATAAAAAAGAAATAAGGACCCATCAACTTTAAAGACCATGAAAATGTACATCAAAAGAAGAATCATCTACTTCGACCTATTCCGTAAAATCCCTTTTGTGTTTCTTTCGAGGAATCTTTCCTTTTATGCCATCCCCTTACTTTGTCTCCTAATCGCTTCGTGTTCGAGTGAAGTTGTCATACATAAAGAGAGTAATGATCTGGCATCCGATCCCCCACTTGATAAAAACTATATTGAGGACGCTAGCATACAAGAACAATTGAACTACAAGGAGTACCATTTAACATCGCTTATGGAACATATACTGGACGTTAACCCTGGTTTTGAAAAACTGACGGAATTTAAGGCCGGTAAAAGGAAAAGACCTGCGGTTTATATGAGCGGCTTATTGGATGGCTTTTACCCATCCGGAAAGGATGAAGAACATCTTTCGCTGGAAGCATTTACCGATTTAGACGGGGAAACCTGGTATCCAATTTTGACCAGGATCAAGGAAGGAGAGCGTCATGCCGAAAATGCCTTATATCTTATCAATAGTTTTGACCCAGATACAGAATCAGAGTACGTCAAGGCCTACCATTTGAATGAAGAAGGGGAATTAATACTGGTGGATGGTGATTTCACAGAAGATGAATTTCTCTCTATGTCACAGAAAAGTACATTGGAAGAGTCTGTTTACACGCTCTCTATTGTATCCTGCGCACCCATCGAAGGAATAAAAAAAATAGCATACACGGATTGCTATTCCGGAGGAGGAACAGGTTCAGGAGGGTACACCCCACCAAGCACCCTGAGGATAGAAAAAATTGAAATCAATGATAAAAAAGAATCTTGGATAGAGAAAGCCGATATTGAGTTTCAAGGGGTAAAAGTGAGTTTTGACGGAAGCCAGTTTGTACGTGATTACTCCATAGGCTTTTCCAGTAGCTACCTAAATTTGACCGGATCAAGAAAAGCTGTCACTAAAATCTCCAATAGCGATATCGGATCATTTCAAACGGTAAACTTTAAAATCGGT
>CEVF01043226.1_pt1 | contig 17541 bp, 19 predicted proteins | sample 356441 | NCBI WGS metagenome assembly CEVF01 (sample SAMEA2622765, study PRJEB7988) | marine metagenome | biome: marine biome (ENVO:00000447); feature: surface water layer (ENVO:00002042); material: "saline water (ENVO:00002010), including plankton (ENVO:xxxxxxxx)" | depth 5 m | reverse complement strand
AATAATTTAATTAAAGGTCAAAAAGAATTTGGTTGGAATTTACTTAGGAATCAAAATGATTTTATAGAAGTTGATGGTCAAAAGTTACATATTATAGGTGTTGAAAATTGGGCCTCATCAAGATTTCAACAATACGGTGATTTAAAAACAGCCTATGAAGGATTAGATGAGGAAGGATTTAAACTCTTGATGACTCACAATCCCTCTCATTGGAATGCTCAGGTCACAAATAATTTTAAGGATATCGATCTCACACTTTCTGGACATACACACGGTCTTCAGTATGGAATTGATATAGGAAAATTTAGAATCAGTCCTGTTAGATTAGCTTATAAACAATGGGCAGATTTATATTCATATGATCAACAATTTATCTATGTCAATAGGGGCTTTGGTTTTATGGGTTATCCAGGAAGAGTTGGTATTTTACCTGAAATAACAATTTTAGAACTAAATAGAGCTTAAGATTTCCAAGTTGAAGATTTTACTTCAACATTAACATCACTATCAGGAGTAATTTTTAATGACTTGTAGTTTGTATTATTTTTAAGGTTGTATTCTCTATGGCTATGATCACAAATAGGGAGAGTTTCACTCAGACCGCACGTACAAAAACTATATTTCATATTTTTTGATAATTTCATATTTTTCTTTGTTTAATTGACCAAGTAAAGTGAAATTCTGAAACGATAGTTCCATCTTCTAAAGTTCCAGTAGATTTTGCTTCAATCTCAACACCTTCTTTTGTTTTTAATGCTTTATTTACAGCACTAAATATTTTATCTCCATCATTACATGTAAATGTAGTAGTTCCAGTTGCTTTCTTAAAGTATTGAGATTTCATTTTGGTAACAATATATGCAAATGAAGGTTTATGGCCTTCTACTGCTAGAGCAACCATAGAAGCGGAAGACAATTCTGCTCCCATACATTGAACAGCAAAATATATTGATTTGAATGGATTTTTGTTTTGCCATCTATAAAAAAATCTAAATGGTATTCTTGAAATAGCTTTTTTAGTATCTAAATGCTTTAATCTCATTCCAGAAAACCAACCCATTGGGACATTAAATAAAAAAAATAATGAGAACGAAAATGGATTTAAAAAACTATTTCTAAGACGTTCTTGGTATTTTGAGAGGTTTTTTTCCATTGCATTTAATTTATTAAAAAATTTAATTCAATAAAGATTACTAAATTTAGATTATGATAAAAGAGTATTTAGAAAGAAAATGGCTATGGGTTGATAAAAATCCTAGACTAGCTTCTTGGTTAGGTTGGATTAAAGGATTGATAACAGGTCTATTTATATATCACTTTCTGAGTGCCTATTTTAATTAAAAACAATACTATGAAAAATTTTTACTATTTATTTATTGCATTACTAATCTTTTCATGTTCAGATAGTGATGAAGCTGAACCAGATTCTGTAAAAAAATATTTAATATCAAATATTTTTAAAGAAAGTGGTTCTTATACGGTTTTTAATAATAATACCGTTTTAAACTTAACTAATACTGACTTTATTGATTTTAAAATTACTACAAGCCAATTTAATGTTAATTATTCTTATCATGATTTGCTTGATCCTAATAATGCAAATTGTTATGAGGATAAATCAATGGGTGGTGGTTATACTATTCTAGTAGATAATGAAAATGCATTTACAGTTCAATTTAATTCTCCAAATAGAAAGTATGAATATACTTATGGTTCAAGTGGAAGTATTAAATTGAAAACTACAGGCACATCTGGTTTCGGAGGCACATGGACATCAGATTCAATACTTGAATTATCCAATCAGGAAGAGTTTGATACTTTTAAGCTTAGAGCTCCGAATGAGTGTTGAGATAGCTGATTTTATTATTTTTGTAATTATAATTTAAAACTAAAAACTATTATGAGAATACTATTTACTTTAATTCTTTCAATAATATTTATTGGATGTAATCAACAAGTATCAAATGTTGATTCTGCAGAGTGGTCTGGAACCATATCTGAAAATGATGATAAAACTAAGATTGTTAAGGATATTATGAAATCTTATGTTAATAATAACATGGCTACTATGGGAGAATATTTTCATCCTGACGCAGAGATTTCAGTTAATGATGCGGTTATGACTTATGATGAGATGGTAGTAGCGTTTGCTTCAGGTCATGAGAATTTTGACAACATTTTGCATTCAAATGTTATTGCAACAACTATGTTTTATAACAATGGGAGGGTATACACTAATTCTTGGTATGATTGGAGTGGAACCTCTAAAAAAACTGGTAATGAAGTAAAATTAAGAGGATACTGCTCTTGGGGCTGGGAAGGCGACAAGATTATTTCAGTCTATAATGCTTTTGATCCTACACAATATAATCAGAATTGATTCATTATAAATTTCAAATTAAACCCATCTTATTGATGGGTTTTTTTTATCCCTTTTTTGCTCGAGACACCATCAAAAAAACTATAATTCCTAGAAATATTTGTGGTAAGAACTCATTATAAAATAATAATCTGTAAATGCCCATTCCTATTAAAGCTGCTGATGAAATATATCCAATAGATATCCAAAACCTGATCATGAATTATACTATTTTACCAAAAGAATAAATAAAGAAATCCTAAACAAATTATAGATACGGCCATAACAAAAATTACACCAAGTAAATTTGATTCTCTTATTTCTTTCTTCATTACCAGAATATTGCATAAAGCATAGCAGTAATTATTAATACCGCAAATGCAGGAATATTAAATGAAGGTTTAGTTTCAAATAAACTTCCAGATAAATTAATTCCTTTAGGATCATCTTGATTGCCTTCTAAGTAACTTATAACATAGATGATAAACATTGTAATTAAAAACGTAATTCCCATTTGATGAAGAAATGGAATTTCACCAATAAAAAGTCCATGTGTAAATGATGGTAAAAATTCAATCCATCCCTTTGGAACTACCTTAAAATACATCGCAACAGGAATTGATAGTAATATTCCCCAGATAGCAGCATTATTTGTTGCTTTTTTATAGAATAACCCCATTATAAAGACCGCAAGAATACCTGGACTAACTACTCCTGTATACTCTTGAATTGCTTGGAATACTTGACCTAGATTACCAAAAGCTGGAGCAATTATCATAGCAATGAATAGCGATATAATTACTACAATTCTTCCAATTTTAACTAATTCAGAATCTGTAGCATTTTTGTTAATATATTCTTTATAAATATCCATTGTAAAAATTGTAGAGGTAGAATTTAACATAGAAGCTAATGATGATACAATAGCAGCAGCTAATGCAGCTAATATTAATCCTTTTATTCCAACTGGAATATAATTTTTAATCAACCATGGAGCAGCATTATCGTTCAGGATTCTACCATCAGAAGATGTAAAACCTTCAGGTAAAACCTTCATTAACTCACCTGTTGATGGATCAAGATTAATTACATATGCTATAATTCCTGGAAGTACAACAAAAATTGGGATAATAAGTTTCAAGAATGCAGCAAATGCAATTCCTTTCTGAGCCTCTCCTAAACTTTTTGCAGCAAATGTTCTTTGAATAATATACTGATTAAAGCCCCAGTAATAGGTATTAGCAATCCACATTCCTCCAATAAGAACTGCTATTCCTGGTAGATCAAAATATGCGTCTCTTCCATCAGGAGTTATAATTTGGCCTTTTTCTAATATCATTGAAAATCTTTCTGGTACAGCATTATAAACATATGACAATCCATCAATTATTCCTCCACTTGGAGTTACGTAGGATAGAGCAATACCCGTCATAAGTATACCTCCTAAAATTAAAATAATGACTTGAACAACATCGGTCCATGCTACAGCTGATAACCCTCCCCAAACTGAATATGTTAATGCAAATAAGCTGAGACCTATTATGCTTGTAGTAATTAAACTTCCATCTCCACTACCAAAAATTGTATCCATCGCTTTACCACCTAAATACATTACTGATGTTAGATTAACGAATACAAATAAACTTATCCAAAATACAGCAAGAATGGTTTTTAAGTTATTACTATATCTTTTTTTAACAAATTCGGGAATAGTATATATTTTTTTTTCAATATAAATAGGTAAGAAAAATTTACCTACAACAAGTAATGTTACTGCTGCCATCCACTCATATGTTGCAATTGCTAGACCTAGAGCAAATCCGGATCCATTCATAGCTACGAACTGTTCTGCAGATATATTTGCAGCAATTAAAGAGGCTCCAATTGCCCACCATGGTAATGATTTTCCGGCTAAAAAATAGTCTTCTGCACTTTTTCCAGAACCTTTCTTGTCTCGTGAAACATATAAGCCAATTGATAGTATAACTATACAATAACTTACAAATACAATAATGTCAATGTTTTCCATTAGTTTAGTTTAGATCATTTAAGTTAATACTTAATATTTATTTGAACTAGATTAACCCACTAAAATTATTAAATATGATAAAAACTATATTTTTTACACTTTTTATAACTTTTTTGAGATCATTTTCAACAAACAATGAGAATGTTGAAGAATTAAATTTACAGTTAGATAGATTAATTCTACCTGAAGGATTTAAAATTGAAGTTTATGCATCTGATATCGAAAATGCAAGATCTATGGCAATAAGTCCATCAGGTACAGTATTTGTTGGTAATAGAAGAGCTGACAATGTATTTGCTCTAAAAGATACTGATGGAGATAATAAAATTGATAAAAAATATCTTATTACTGACAAGTTAAAAAATATGCCTAACGGAGTAGCTTATTTTAATGGAGATTTATATGTAGCCGAAGTCAATAAAATATGGGTATTCAAAAATATTGAAGAAAATTTAGATTACATCGATAAGTTTGGTGACTACCCAGAAGAACCAATATTAATATCAGATGATTATCCATCTGATAGACATCATGGTTGGAAATATATTTCATTTGGACCAGATGGTAAATTATATGTGCCTGTTGGCGCTCCATGTAATATTTGCGAAAGTAAAGATGAAGTTTATTCTTCTATTACAAGGATGAATCCTGATGGTTCTGGAAAAGAAGTTTATGCTCACGGTGTTAGAAATACAGTAGGTTTTACTTGGCATCCTGAAACTGGAGAAATGTGGTTTACTGATAATGGTCGAGACATGTTAGGTGACAACTATCCTCCATGTGAACTAAATAGAGTCCAAAAACCAAGTCAACATTTTGGTTATCCATATTGTCATGGAAGTGATATTTCTGATCCAGAGTTTGGTGAAAAATATCCATGTGAAGATTTTACTAAACCAGTACAAAATTTAGGACCTCATGTTGCCCCTCTTGGACTGAAGTTTTATACTGGAAATATGTTTCCAGAAGAATATAGTGGAGATATTTTTATTGCTGAACATGGATCTTGGAATAGATCAAGAAAAATTGGTTACAGAATTACAAGAGTCAAAATAGAAAATTCAAGATCTGTGAGTTACGAGCCTTTTATATATGGTTGGTTGGATGAAGATGAGCAAGAGGCGTGGGGTAGGCCAGTAGATGTTTTAATTTTAGAAGACGGTTCTATGTTAATTTCAGATGATTACGCTAATGCAATCTATCGTGTTTATTATGAGGGATAATTAAATTATATTTACTTCAGGCTCAAGCTTAATCCCAAATTTATTTTTTACATCTTCCATTATCTTTATGGATAGTTGCTTTAATTTTTCTCCAGATTTCGTACCATAATTAACTAATACAAGAGCATGTTTATCTGATATTCCTATATTTTCTTTCTTATAACCTTTCCACCCTGATTTTTCAATTAACCAAGCTGCTGGAATTTTAAACCCTTCATTTCCCTCAAAATAAACTAAATCATCATAATCAATTTTAATTTTGTTAATTGTATGAATTTCAACAATTGGGTTTTTAAAAAAGCTTCCTGCGTTACCAATTTCTTTTGGATTTGGAAGTTTTGAGTTTCTTATTTCAATTATTTTGTCTCTCAATAATTTTAATGATACCTTATGTTCATCTAAATCTTTAAGGTCTTTATAAGTTAAATTATAATTTTCTTTTTTATTTAATTTGAAATCAACAGAAGTTATGAAAAATTTGTTTCTTAGTTTTTTTTTGAAAATACTATTTCTATATTCAAATAAGCAGGATTTATTATCAAACCTTTCTTCTTTTGAATTATCTATAAAAACCCCCTCAACTTTTTCTATAAAAGATTTTACTTCTACACCATATGCGCCAATATTTTGTATAGGAGCAGCTCCAACTGACCCTGGAATAAGTGATAAATTTTCTATTCCATAATATTTATTATTAACACAAAATGAGACGAAATTATCCCAATTTTCACCAGAACCAACCCTTAAATAGATATGGTTTTTGTCTTCTTTAATTTTATTTATTCCTCTGATTTTATTTAATAATACTACTCCATGAAAATCTTTAGTAAATAAAATATTTGAACCTCCTCCTAAAATAAGTTTATCCTCTTTAAAATACTTTTCGTCTTTTAGAAAATTTATAATTTGACTTTTATTTTCTATCTCAATGAAATAACTGGAATTATGATCAACACCAAAAGAATTATATGAATATAAAGAGATGTTTTTTTTGATATTCATATATTAAGCAATATTTGTAAATACATATTGAACATCCTCATCATCTTCCATTTTATCAAGCATTTTCTCAATTTCATTTAATTGTTCTTCACTAAAATTTATTGGACTTGTTGGGATTCTTTTTAGTAAAGATTTAGATGGTTTTATATCTAGCTCTGCTAAACCTTTATTGATATTACCGTAAGAAGTGTAATCTCCATATATAACAATTTCACTTTCTAAAACTTCTATTTCTTCGAGTCCATAATCAATTAAAAATAATTCAATTTCCTCATAGTCTACACCTTCTTTTTCGAGATTAAAAACTGCTTTTCTTTGAAACATAAATTCTAATGAACCTGATGCAACTAAACTTCCTTCTGCTTTATTGAAGTATGATTTTACATTTGCTGTTGTTCTAGTGACATTATCTGTTGCTGTTTCCACAATAACTAAAACTCCATGAGGCCCCTTACCTTCGAAAGTTTGTTCTATATAATCTTTTAATTCTTTATCAGAAGCCCTTTTAATTGCAGAGTCAATATTGTCTTTAGGCATATTTTCAGCCTTAGCATTTTGGATTGCGGCTCTTAATTTGAAATTCATTTCTGGGTCACTACCTCCTTCTTTTGCAGCCACCGTAATCGCCTTCGAAAGTTTAGGAAAAACTTTGGACATTTTATCCCATCTTTTTTCTTTTGCAGCCCTTCTATATTCAAATGCTCTTCCCATAGTTTATCTATAAATTATTAATAAATAGTTCATTATAACTAAATTACAAAATATAGATTTAATTAGTCTATTATAAATCCTAAGTTTAATTTTGTAAATGGAAGAAAAGATTTTAATTCTTGATTTTGGTTCACAGTACACCCAACTTATTGCTAGAAGAATTAGAGAGCTTAATATCTATTGTGAAATTTTTCCATTCAATAAAATTCCCGAAATAACTCCAGAATACGTTGGAGTAATTTTATCAGGAAGTCCTTTCTCTGTTCACGATAAGGATTCACCTGAAATTAATTTTGAAACTTTCGGTAATTTGCCAGTATTAGGTATTTGTTATGGAGCACAGCTAATAGCAAAAGAAAATGATTGTGTGGTTACTAAATCTGAAATAAGAGAATACGGAAGGGCTAAGTTATCCTATGTTAATTCAGAAAGTGTTTTGATGAAAGATGTAGAATTAGATTCTGATGTATGGATGAGCCACGGTGATTCGATAACTGAAATCACTGAGTCATTTCAAGTTCTAGCTAGTACTAAAGATGTTAAAGTAACATCTTACTATTTTAAACAGAAAAATTATTATGGATTACAATTTCACCCAGAAGTAACTCACACTGCTTTCGGTAGAGAAATATTAAATAATTTCACAGTAAAAATTTGTGGTTGTTCTCAATCATGGAATCCTAAAAGATTTGTTGAATACACAATTGAAAAAATAAGGAATACAGTTAAAGATGATAAAGTAGTCTTAGGTCTATCTGGAGGTGTTGACTCAAGTGTAGCAGCTATGTTAATCCATAAAGCGATAGGTAAAAATCTATTTTGTGTTTTTGTGGATAATGGTTTATTAAGAAAAAATGAATTTTCAACGGTTCTATCTTCATATAAAAATTTAGGGTTAAATGTTATTGGGGTAGATGCTAAAAATCTTTTTTATGAAGGATTAGTTGGTAAAGTTGATCCTGAAGATAAAAGAAAATCAATTGGTAAAAATTTTATTGATGTTTTTGAGAAAGAAGCAAATAAGATTGGAGATATAAAATGGTTAGCTCAAGGTACTATATATCCTGATGTTATTGAGTCAGTATCTGTTAAAGGACCATCTGCTACTATAAAATCACATCATAATGTTGGTGGATTACCAGAAAAAATGAATTTAAGAATTTTAGAACCATTAAACTTATTATTTAAAGATGAGGTAAGGAAAGTTGGTGGTCAATTAAATATTCCTAAAACAATATTAAATAGACATCCATTCCCAGGTCCTGGATTAGGTATCAGAATTTTGGGTGAGATTACAGAAGAAAAAGTGAATTTGCTTCAAAACGCTGATGATATCTACATTTCATCTTTAATTAAGGATAATCTATATGATGATGTTTGGCAAGCTGCAACTATATTATTACCTGTCAAGTCGGTTGGTGTAATGGGTGATGAAAGAACTTATGAATACACAGTTGTATTAAGAGCAGTAACCAGTTTGGATGGAATGACAGCTGATTGGTCAAGATTACCCAACGAATTTCTTGCCGAGGTATCAAATAAAATAATAAATAAAGTAAAGGGAATAAATAGAGTTGTTTATGATATTTCATCTAAACCTCCTGCAACAATAGAATGGGAATAAAATGAAATTTTTAAAAATATTTATCATTTTCTTTATTTCAAATAATTTATTTTCTCAGTCAAATTATGGAAATTTTGTTGAGTTAAAACGTCTCTTTATTCAAGAAAAATATGACCTGATCAGTCAAATGGATAATAATTTTGATAAAAAAAGTGAATTTTATCCATATACCTTATTTTACAAAGGAGTCTCTTCGTATAAGATAAAATCAAATAAAATATCAAAGTCATACTTTGAGGAAATTCTTAAATCATATCCAAAATGGTCTCAAATTAATGAAGTATATCATTGGCTAGTTAAAATAAATATTGAAAATAAAAATTTAGATCAAGCTCTAAAAAATTTATCAAAAATTAATGAACTAGAGATAAAAGACATTTTGTATCCTCAAATTGACCCATTTCTTGAAGAAATTTCTTCATCTCGATTGTATAATTATTATAAAACCTATCCAAAAAACAAATCTGTAGCAAAATACTATGGAAGATTTCTATTGAATGAATATTTGGATGGAGAAGTAATTGATGAGATAAATAAGATTTTAGGAATTGTTGAAAATGAAGATCTTTTTGTTACCGAAGACAGAAAATTTAGAATTGCAATTTTGCTTCCTTTCATGTTTGAAGGAATTGAAAATAATTTTTTCATTAAAAATAATGATTTTGTAATGGATCTATATTCTGGAATTACTTTTGGTTTAGAAAATAATGATTCTATTCAAAATAATATTGAAATTCTTTCATTTGATACAAGAAGAGACCCCAATGTTATTAAAAAATTAATTGATGATGGAAGTCTAGAAACTATTGATGTAATTATTGGTCCACTATATAGTAAGCCTATAGAAATTATTAAGCAGTATTGTCTAGAAAATAAAAAAATAATGATTAACCCGTTATCATCTAATAATAAAATAATTGACGATAATAATTATAGTTTTTTATTTAAATCGTCTTTAAAAACTATTGCAAATAGAACTGCTGATTATTCTATTGAAAATTTTTCAAAGAATAAAAATGCTATAATTTTTTATGAGAATAACTATCAAGACTCCCTGGTTGCTTCTTTGTATCAACAAAAATTAGATTCTAATGATTTTAATATTATTTATTCTCAACCTGTAAGTCTAGAGGATTCCAGATTAATATTAGATTCTTTAGCAAGCACTTATGAATTTATTTTGTCAGACTCATTATTTGATACTTTATCTAATGTCTCTGATATAATAATTAAAGAGGGTAGAGGTATTGATGATTTAGACACAACTTATATGTATACTGAAAAATTTCTTATTGAAGATGATAGTATAGGTCATGTTTTTATTTCATCCAAAAATTCACTTTTTGCTTCTAATGCAATAAGCGCTCTAGATGTAAGAAATGATACTATACCACTTATTGGGTATTCTGAATGGCTTGATTATAACGTAATTTCTGTAGATCAATTTCAGGATATTGATGTTAGAATGATTGGTACAACTTTTTTTGAAAAGGAAAGTACTTCATATAAATATTTAGATGATTTTTTTGTATCGAGTTATAAAAGAAAAATCTCAAATAACTTTTTACTAGGATATGATCTTATAAATATGATTATTAATATAAACAGTGATTATGGTAAATATTTTCAATTTGGATTAAGAAATGAAGAGAAAATAAATACTGGTTTACAGTCTAATCCATATTATTCAGAGTTTAATGATAATCAGAATGTGAAAATATATGTGGTAGATAATTTTAAAATTATCCCAATAAATTAATCAATTTTATATTCCATTCTCATCTGAAAAGGATCGTAAAAATCATTTTCAATCATACTTTTAATCATCCAATTACTTTTAATAAATGGATCAAGCATACTTTTAGTTTGCTGAAGAGAGGAAATTATTCTTTCAATTTCAGTTTTTTGTTTAGGATACTCTATTATTTGGTATTTTTCAATATCTGCAAGATCAGCAGCTAAATTAATAGCATCATTGAATTCTCCAACAATATCAATAAGATTTAATTCTTTTCCTTCATTACCATAATATACTCTTCCTCGAGCTAATTTATCTACCTCATTAGTTGTCATTGATCTCCCTTCTGCAACTATAGATAAAAAGTCTGAGTAAATTTGATTAACTCCTCTTTGAACTAATTTTTTTTCATCCTCTTCTAATGGCCTAAATGGATCAATTTCTCCAATATTTTTATTTGTTCTTATCTGATCAGTACTGATTTTAAGTTTATCATTTAAAAGTCCTGACATTTCTGGAAATAATCCAAAAACACCAATTGATCCAACAATAGATCCACTAGAAGCTATTAATGTATCTGCAGGCATAGAAATGTAATATCCACCCGATGCACATACATCTGACATATATGCAATTAATGGTTTTTCATCATTTAATAACTTAAGTTCTCTAGCAATTAGGTCAGATGCAAATGCACTACCACCACCAGAGTTGACATATAGTACAACTGATTTAATATTTTTATTCTTCTTAATTTTCTTAATTTCCTTAATTATAGATTCTGAATAAATACCATCATCTCCAGAACCAGGTAAGATCCCCCCAATAGCATACAATACTGCTATTTTATTTTTATTGTATTTATTGTTTGTCAGAGTCTTTCTGTATTTCAGAAGTGAAATCTTTTTATATGAACTATCTACTTTAATTTTTAGATAATTAGACATCTCATCTTCATATATTAAACTGTCAATTAATTTATTATTTAATGCGTCTTTAGGAAGCTCAGTTTCAAAATCATCAATAATACTGAGTAGTTTGTCTTTTTCAATTCCTCTAGATGAGGAAATTCTATCAATATAGTTTGTCATTCTATAATTCAATAAGTTTAGATATTGTTCTTCATTTTCATCACTAAAATCTGTTCTTACATATGTTTCTGCAGCTCCTTTATACTCACCAACTCTAAAAAGATTAATCTTTATCCCTAACTCATCCAACATATTTTTAAAGAAAAATTCACTTATTCCAAATCCACTTACTGATATAAAACCTGGAGGAGAAATAGCAACAAAATCTGAAACTGATGAAATGAAATAAGCACCTTTAGTTTGTAAGTCAGCAAATGAATATATTGGCTTTGATTTCTTAAATTCTTCAAGAATATCTCTAACCTTTTCAGCTTTATTGAAACTAATACCTACATTTTCTACATTAAGATATATTCCTTTAATTTTATCGTCTTCTGCGGCTTTATTAATGATATTTTTAAAAGTTAATAAGCTTATTTTTTCAGTTTGACTATTATCAATTATAGGTAGAGGTAAAGGAATTTCAAAATCAAAGTTTAATTCGTCAGCTTTAGTATCTCTATCTCCAATTAAACTTAAATTATCGATATACAATAGACTATTATCTGATACAACTACTTCTTGTTCTGTGTCTGGAGAAAATAATGCTCCTATAATACTGAAAAAAATTAGTAGCATTATTAAAGCTATTCCAAGAGAGAGAATACCTTTTATTGCACCTAAAAATATATCCTTTAGAAAGTTCATAAATCTTATTGTTTAGTTCAAGTAATTTTCGGCTAAGATAAGATCTTCTTTTGTATCTATACTAAAACTATCATGATTTGTGATTTTTACATTAACCTTAAATCCATTCTCTAGCCATCTAAGTTGTTCTAAAGATTCAAATTTTTCTAAACTTGACTGAGGTAAAGAAATAATTTTTTTTAGAGTCATAGGATCATATGCATAGATACATATATGTTTCAAGTAATTTTTTTTAATAGATTGATAGGGTATTAATGATCTAGAAAAATACATTGCTTCATTATTAGAATTAATAACTACTTTCATAATTGATTCACGCTCTAAATTATCGGAATATTTCTCTTTTTTGACTAGTGTACATATTTTATTTGGCTCCTTACATATAGATATAATATCAGTTAATTGTTCTTTTTTAATAAATGGTTCATCGCCTTGTATATTTACTATAAAATCAAACTCCTCATCTAATTTTTGATAAGCCTCAAAAACTCTTTCTGTTCCATTTAAAGGGTTATTTGAAGTCAGAATTACATCCCCAAATACTTCTACATGATCATATATTTCCATATTTGGTGTGGCAACTATGACTTTATCAAATAACATAGATTTATTAACTGATTCGTAAACTCTTTGAATCATAGTTTTTCCATCGATTTTAATTAAAGGTTTTCCAGGAAGTCTTGAAGACTCCATTCGTGCAGGAATTATTCCAATTATTTTCATCTATGTTTTTTTAACCCTTAATGATGATCCCTCAGAATTTATTACAATTATATTCTTATTCTTTTCAATAAATTCTCCTTCTGTAGCAGCATCATAAATCATATCATTAATTATTACTTTTCCAGATGGTCTAAGAACAGTAAATGATTTTCCTTTTTTACCTACTATATCATCTGAATATTTGTTTGAAATATATCCTTTACTTATATCTTGAGTTTCAGCTAAAGCAATATTTTTGAAAGCTTTGGTATCTGTTAATTTTATTCCACCAAATAAAAGTATAAGAAGAAATGAAAAAACTGATATTAAAACTGACAAGCTAGAGCTTACTAAATCCTTAGATAAGACAAAAGTGAAATCAAACATGTCATTGTTTAACATTATTAGAATAAGAGAGCCAATAGAAGTAAATAAGCCTGTTATTCCAAAAATTCCAAATCCGGGAATTACAAATACTTCTAACATTATAAGAATGACTCCAACAAAAAACATAATAATTTCCCAATTTTCAGCCACTCCATTTAAATAATAAGGAACTAAATATAATATTAAAGCGGTTATTGACGCGATTATAGGAAACCCAATACCTGGAGTTTGTAATTCAAAATATAACCCTCCTAGAATCAATAATATTAAAATACTACTTACTACAGGATTTAAAAAGAATGAAATAATATCCTCTGTAGATCCAAGTTCAAATTTTGTTATTTCATAATCTTCAATTCCTTGCCTTTCCATAATTTCAACAACTGAGTTAAGCTCTGCATCACAAAAACCATATTTAATTGCTTCTTTGGTTGAAAAAGTAATAACCTTGCCTTCCATTGAAATACTATCTACTTCAATATCTTCATCAACCATTGCTTCTGCTATTTTTGGATCTCTTCCCTTAGCTTCGGCAGTTGATCTCATTATTGATCTCATATATGATTGATATTTATCTGGAGCCTGGGTACCATCACCTGTAACAACAGTTGCAGCTCCTATACTAGCACCACTACTCATATAAATACTATCGCATGCAATAGAAATTAGTGCTCCAGCTGATGCTGCGTCTTTATTGATCCAAACATAAATTGGAATCTCAAAATCTAATATTCTAGTTCTGATATCATCCGCATCATTTACAGCACCACCATAAGTATCCATCTCAATTACAACTATATCATAGTCATTTTCTGAAGCTTCTTCTAATAATAATTTTGAATATCTGTTAGTTCTCGGATCGATGTTGTTATCTATTTTTCCAACTAATACTTTTTTCTTTTCACTTTCACCTATGATATTAAAGATGGGTAAAATTGATAATAGGAAAACCTTCAATATATTTGAATACATAATTAATTTTTAATTAAAAATATGAATACAAACTTATTAAAAATTGTACTATTATTATTTTTTATTTGTTTTAACAATCTATTTTCAAAAGATCAGAAATTTCACCTAGTAGAAAAAGGTGAAACTCTTTATTCAATATCAAAAATTTATAATGTTGATGTTGAGGAAATAAAAAAACTAAATAACCTTTCAAGTAACGAGATATCTATAGGTCAAAAAATTATAGTTGATGATCAAATTGAAAAGATAGAGGAATCAAGTCAAGATATTGTAACAAGTCGGGTAGAAGGTTTTGCTTCTTCAATTAATGGATCAGATGATTCTGATAAATATTTAGCATTACACAAATCAGCTGAAGTCGGCACTATTATTTTTGTTAAAAATCAAATGAATGGAAATATTGTCATTGTTAGAGTTATTGGTAAACTTCCAAATACAGGAGTAAACGATAAAATTGATATAAGATTATCTAGTATAGCATATGAAAAATTAAATGCTCAAGATGATATTATACCAGTTGAATTGACATATGTTGGAAAAGAAATTAAATAAATTATTTATTATAATAATTATGAGATATATTGCGCTCTAATTATAAATTATGAACACAGGAAAAGTTAAATTTTTTAATATCTCAAAAGGATACGGATTCATTATCGAAGATGGTAGTGAAGCTGAACATTTTGTACATTCTACAGGACTAGTTGATCAAATAAATGAGGGTGACTCAGTAGAATTTGAACTAGTTGATGGTAAGAAAGGAAAAATAGCTGGAAACGTTAAGAGAATATCTTAATTATCCCTATTTCCACTTTTCAGGATTATCTCTCCAACTCTTAAGTTTTTCTAAATCTTGATCTTCAATATAGTTATTTTTTAGAGCTATAGATAGTAGATCATTAAAGTTGAAAATACTGCTAGTATCACAGTTTATGTTTTTAAAGTTTTCTTCAGAAACTTTGAATCCATAGTTGAAGATAGAGAGTACTCCTATTACGATTGAACCTGTTTCTCTTACTGCTTCTACAGATTTTATAGAGCTTCCTCCAGTTGAAATTAGATCCTCAATTAGTAATACTCTTTTATCTTTTTCTATTCTACCCTCTATCATGTTTTTCATTCCATGACTTTTAGGTTTAGATCTTACATAAGCAAATGGTAAATTAAGATTTTCTGCTACTAATGCACCCTGAGGAATTCCAGCTGTGGCTACTCCTGCAATAATTCCAACATCATCATATTTTTCTTTAATAATACTTACTAGTCTTTTAGTAATTTCTTTTCTAATATTCGGATATGATAATGATATTCGATTATCAAAGTAAAAAGGAGATTTCCATCCAGATGCCCACGAGAATGAATTTTTCAAATTAATTTTTATTGAATTAATCTTAATTAAATCATTTAATAATTCTAGAGATTTCATATTTTAACAAAAGTAAGATTAATTTTAATATTATAAGATTCAATTAAATTAATTATGAAAACGATTTTTGTAAATGATATCCCAATTCATTTTAAAGAATTAAATAATTTAAAACTAAAAAAAGAAGATTTTGATACTCATGTTGATGGATCATCAGGAATTGTTCCAAAAAAATTATATTCTAGAGTTTTGATATTTGATTCGACAATTAAAACAATTGTTGATTTATTAAAAAAAATGACTAAACATAAGTTTAAAAAAATATACTCTATTACCATCACTTTAAAGGGTTATAAAAAAGTAGTTAAGGATCTAAAAAAAATGTTTAAAATAATTAAAGCTGGTGGTGGTGTAGTTAAAAATTCTAATAAAGAAATTTTATTTATTTATAGAATGAAAAAATGGGATTTACCAAAAGGTAAACTAGATAAAGGTGAAACAATAAAAGAATGTGCAAAAAGAGAAGTTGAAGAAGAGACTAAAGTAAAAGTAGAATGTGGAAGTAAAATCATTTCTACATGGCATACATATACTAGAAATAAAAAATTTATTCTTAAAAAAACAACGTGGTTTAATATGAAATGTATTGATGACTCAAAAATGAAACCTCAGAAAAAAGAAAAAATTGAAAAGGTAGAGTGGATGAAAGATTCATCTGTTCAAGATATTTTATTAAATTCTTACAAGACTTTAAATCATGTTATGAAAAAGTATTCAGAAATAAAACATTAAATTTTTGATATAATTTCTATAGTTCTATCTATTTCTTCCTCTGTATTATAGAGAGATACTCCTAATCTAGTTACACCTCCAATTTTTTCTAAATCTAGATCTTGAATTGCTTTTAATGCGTAAAAATGTCCATCCCATGCGCATATATTTTCTGAAGCTAATATTTTACATATTTCATTTGGAGACTTGTTTTTATGAACAAAAGATACTGTAGGCGCTCTTCTTTTTGAAAAATCTGTTCCTATAACTTCAATATTTTTAAGTTGATTTAAAGATGAATAGAGTTTAGAAGCTAATTTATTTTCGTGTCTGCTTATTTTTAGATAAGAACTCTCAATTTTTTCTCTTAATGAATTACCATCTCCAAATGAAGAAATAAAATCAATTGCCTTAATTACTCCATTACAAGCAGCATGATTTAATGTTCCAGTTTCAATTTTATAGGGAGCATCTTGTTCCTGTACTATAAGTCTATCAGTATCAATTTTATTTAGAAAATCAGGTTTAGTATATAATAAACCTACATGAGGACCATAAAATTTATATGCTGAACAAAGAAGGAAATCACATTTTAGGCTTTTGACATCAATTGTAAAGTGAGGAGCATAATGAACAGCATCAAGTAATAATAATATTTTTTTATTTAATGTGATCTTTCTGATTTTTTCAAAATCATTTATTGTCCCTAATGCATTTGAAGACATTCCCATAGCAATCATAACTGTTTTGCTATTTATTTTATTTTCAAAATCATTATAATCTAGCTCACCATTTAATAATAAATTTATTTCGATCAGTTTAATGCCTTTCTCTTCAAGTATTTTCCAAGGTCCTCTATTCGCCTCATGATCTAATGCG
>CEVF01154417.1_pt1 | contig 17567 bp, 14 predicted proteins | sample 356441 | NCBI WGS metagenome assembly CEVF01 (sample SAMEA2622765, study PRJEB7988) | marine metagenome | biome: marine biome (ENVO:00000447); feature: surface water layer (ENVO:00002042); material: "saline water (ENVO:00002010), including plankton (ENVO:xxxxxxxx)" | depth 5 m | reverse complement strand
TTGGAGGCGAATGGCGTTTCAGCAATCGCCGTTACCGCGGACTTAACAGATGAAAAATCCACTCGGGACATGGTCTGCAATGTCTCTGACCATTTCGGGCACATTGAGGCATTGGTCAACTCGGCTGGAATCTGGAAGTCAGGTGATCTTGAGGATATTCGTGCCGAGGATGTTCGTCATCACTTTGAGGTCAACGCGCTGGGAACATTTCTCTGTTGCCAACAGGTGGGACTCCAAATGGTCTCTCAAGATCATGGCGGGAGCATCGTCAACATCGGTGATTGGAGTACGATTCGGCCGCTTGGGGATTATGCGGCTTACTATCCGTCAAAGGGGACGATTCCGACGATCACGCGTTGCTTTGCCGTGGAACTCGCACGCAGAAATCCATGCGTTCGCGTGAATGCGGTTTTACCGGGTCCGGTCCTTTTTCCAGAGGACATGCCAGAGTCGGAACGCAAGGCAGAAATTGCGGGCACTTTGGTAAAAAGAGAGGGAAGTCCTCAAAATGTAGCGGATGCCGTTTTAATGCTACTTGAGAACGATTTTATCACCGGGGTTTCGCTGCCGGTGGATGGCGGTCGCAGCGTTTATTCGGAATGAGAAATAGTTCTATGTCCGAAACTATCAAACGATCCGATGTCAATGGTCAGATCGCCAAGCTGACAATTGATATGCCCGGCAAAGGCGCGAACATTCTTTCCGGCGACGTGCTCAACGAATTAGATCAGCACCTCGACCGTCTGAAGGGTGAGGACGGTTTGAAAGGTTTGATTATTGTAAGTGGAAAGCCCGGCACATTTATCGCCGGCGCCGATCTTCGGGAATTTGTCGCGTCACTCGATGCGGATCGAGAAGAAATTGTCGGCCTCTGTCGCAGAGGAAGGCTCCTCTTTGCGGGGTTGCATGAACTTCCGTTTGTCACCGTAGCGGCCATCGATGGAATTTGCGTTGGAGGAGGCGCGGAGTTAGCAATTGCTTGTGACCGCCGTATTGTTTCGGATGCAGCGAACACTCAGTTGGGATTCCCCGAAGTGAAACTCGGGTTATTTCCGGGTTGGGGCGGTACCGTGCGGACACCTCGAATTGTCGGTCTCTACAACGCAGTGGAAATGATTACTGGAGGCAAGTCGATCAGCTCTGCGGATGCCGTGGAGATGGGTTTGGTCACCGAAAGTGTGCCTGCAGAGCGTCTGCTGGATGCTGCCATCCATCTGATCGAGCAAGAGACGGAATCACAGTCATTTCTAGAGGATCGGAAGAAGTGGGCCCGACCGTTAAAAATGAGCGAGAACGAACTTAGCTTCCTCGGTGTGACGGCGGCAGGCTTTATCGAGCAACAGACCAAAGGCCACTATCCAGCCCCGTTAGCTGCGTTGGAGGTGCTTATCGGTGGATCCTCATTAGATCCGCAAGCCGCTGGAGAGTTGGAATCCGAGGAAATGGCCAATCTCTTCGGCTCGCCGGTGAATCGCGCGCTGCTGAATGTATTTTTTCTTACCGACCGCAACAAAAAACAGTTTGCTGCCCATCAAACCTCCACCCCGATTGAACACGTGGGCATCGTGGGTGCTGGGATTATGGGGCAAGGAATCGCGTCGACCAATCTGCGCAGTCATTTACCGACCGTGATGAACGATACCGTAAGCGATGTCTTGCAACGAGGGATGCAGAGCGTTTTGGAGCAAGCTTCATACAGTCGAAATCTAAAAGGTCCCGATGTCGATCAGACAATCGCCTTAGCACCTTTGTTGAGTCCCGGCCTCGAGATCACTGAATTTCAGCATTGTGACTTAGTAATCGAAGCCGCAGTGGAGCGGTCGGAAGTGAAAAAAAATATTTTTTCAAAACTGGAAGAAGTGGTTGACCCCAAGGCAGTGCTCGCCACCAACACGTCGACTATTCCGATTGACGAACTGGCCTCGTCGCTCGCCCACCCGGAACGCTTTCTCGGCATTCACTTTTTTAATCCGGTACGGAAGATGCCGCTGGTGGAAATCATTCGCGGCACAAAAACCAGTGATGCAACAATCGCGGCCGCTTTCGCTTATGTCAAAAAGATTAAAAAATCTCCAGTCCTAGTTCGCAGTGGTCCGGGTTTTCTGGTCAATCGTTTATTGCTTCCCTATATGAGCGAAGCAATCGAACTGTTGCTAGAAGGGATTACGCCGCAGGCAGTGGATCGTGTCGCTAAGCAATTTGGTATGCCAATGGGACCCATACAACTCTACGATGTAGTAGGGTTGGACGTTGCCGCTTACGCAGAAAAGACGATGGCTAGCGCATTCCCAGATCGCATCCCGCAATCTTCATTGGTAACGGACCTCGTCGAAGCGGGTCGTTTAGGGCAAAAAACTGAATGTGGATTTTATTCGTACCGTAACAAGAAACGTCGAGCTGAGTCGGATCCAACGCTCAATCCATTTATCGACAAATACAAGAAGCAAGATCGTGACCCGGACGCAGAGGAAATTCAGGATCGCCTGATGTTGCCAATGCTCTTGGAGGCGTGTCGCGTGCTCGACGAACAAATTGTTGAAGATCCTCGGGACGTCGATCTAAGCCTAATTCTCGGCATCGGATTCCCACCGTTTCGAGGGGGCCTCCTTTTCTGGGCCGACACGCTTGGTGTGGCAAAAATTCTAAAAAAACTCGATCGTTACCAGTCGCTGGGCAGTCGCTACGAGCCAACCCGTCGATTGTTACGGTTGGCCGAGACTGGGGACACTTTTTATGACTAGAGTCGTCGACTCGACGAGCGTACAATCAGGTCCGCATCGCACACAAACCGTTATTCGGGGGTAGTGGTTGTTTTTTTAAAACATCGATATTTCGGTCTGCAGAAGAAAGACGAGAAAGGGAATTATGATCCGCAAAGCTTTTTTGGCCTTTGTTTCGTTGTCTTTGATTGGGAGCATTTTACCTCAGACAGTTCTATGCAATGAACAAACTGCAATTGAAAACATCAGAAAGCATGGTGGAACCGTCCGCTCGGTTGCATCAGATGACAACTCTAAAGAAATAGACTTTCATTTATCGGGTAAAGAGCTAACCGACGCGCAACTTGCTAATGTGGCTGACATCTCGGACGTGATATGGTTGAATTTAAAAGATACCAAGATCACTAATGCTGGGCTGAGGCATCTGAAGGGATTAAGCAAACTCCGAAAACTGCATCTTGAGCGTACGGCGGTGACCGATGCCGGACTGGATGCCCTCGCCGGTCTGACCGATTTGGAATACTTAAATCTTTATGGCACTGAGGTGACAGACGCGGGCTTGGCCAAGTTAACGAGCCTGAAGAATCTGAAGCAACTTTATCTTTGGAAGTCTGGGGCGACTGAAGAGGGCGCAGAACAATTGAAACAAGCCATCCCCGGTTTGGTGGTTAATTTGGGCGCGGAATTGCAACCGGTCAAGATTGAACCGGTCGGGGATGCGAACGAAGGTGATGCACCCAAAGAGACTTTAGCTGAAGCTCAGTTTTTGCGGGTGCGACATGTGGGCGCGGATAAAATTCTCAGCCTTGCTGAAGTTGCAGTTATCGAGAAAGATTCAGGAAAAAAACTCCACTCCGAAGGTAAAGCGACCCAATCTTCGGCAGAATACGATGGTGAGGCTGATCGTGCTATCGACGGCAACGAAAAACAGGCATTCGGCGAGAACAGCGTCACCCACACCAAAGTTGAAAATTATCCCTGGTGGCAAGTTGATTTAGGCAAATCAGCTATGGTTGGCAAAATCAAAATCTGGAATCGGTCTGATTGCTGTGGAGACCGTCTTGAGGGTGCGGTCGTGGAATTGCTTGACGCGAATCGAAACGTTGTCTGGAGTGAAACCATCACCGAAGCAAAAGACGGGAGCGTGCATGAATTTGTCAAGAAACCGGCCGAATCCTGATCCTGCCATTTAGGCAGCATCGGCGATGTGGGACTGTCATCCTCGACAAAACACAGCAAAGCTCTGGCAAATTCTGTTGTCTGGATGACGTATTTTATACGTGCCTCACCGCATTAAACACTTTTTCGCTAATCGCGTAATGGAGCATCTGTGTTTGGTATCCCAATTGCTCTCCTGAAGAAATGCGTCGATCGCCTCAAATTTTACAGCACTGTTCATTTCATTTTGTAGACGCTCTGATCATGCTTGCTGAATCCCCGTCCATTCTGATCACCGATAATGATCCTCAGTTTCGTGATACCGTGCTCGAGGTGCTGCGTCCGATCGGGTACCGAATCTGGGAGGCCGACAACGGCTTGGAGGCAATGGAAATTGTACAGCGTGAGCGAGTGCACCTCGTGCTTCTTGACATGCATATGCCACGACAAAGCGGCCTTGAGACACTTCAACATCTGAAACGTTTTAAGGCTCTTCTACCCTGCATTTTGCTATCTGCCGAGATGGATGATCAAATAGAGGCCGAGGCACGAAAAGCGCAGGCGTTCGAGGTACTTCGCAAACCGGTCAGCCGCCTCGATCTTACCGGAACGATTGAGCACGCGCTTCAGGAAACCTACGGCGTGCCCTGATCAAACCAGTGCCATATTTGAAAAAATTTTCTGGCAGTGTGCTCAACGACAGTGGAAGTCGACAACCAGCGGTAAATGATCTGATGCGATCTTTGAGACCTTGGTTCGCACGACACGAAGATTGACAACTCGAACCTCGGGAGAGCAGTAGACTTTATCAAGCGAACCTACGGGCAAATAGGCCGGAAAGGTGCGAAAACGCGAGATCGGGTGTGTGCAATGCTTGAATCCTCTTGCGGCAAGGCCACCTTCAGCCAACGTGTTTCTCCAGTCGTTGGTGTCGCCTGCAATAAGCGTGGGCAGCGCCTGGCTACGACGAAATAGATGATGGCTCAATAAATGCTCCATCTGCTGATGACGCTCTTGTTCACTCAATCCCAAGTGCAGGTTGATAAACCGAAACAACCCTTCAGGCGATTCCACGATTCCGAGTTGCGCTCCCCGAGCCTTTTTTCCCGGCAGCCCTAGCGAAATACTATGCCGCTCGGAAAAAGGCCAGCGAGCAAGGAGTAAATTGCCATAGCCACCTTTTTTCAGGCGGACATTCAATTGAAAGGTGCAGCCGATCGCGGCAAGATGCTCCGCGAGCATGCTGGGTTGGTCGTGCTGACGTGAGCGTGGCACCCCGCGATCAACCTCCTGCAAGCAAAGCAGGTCTGGGTTTTCATTCTCGATGACTTCAATAATTCGCGGGAGTCTGTAAAGCCGATCGCGCCCACCGATCCCTTTGTGAATATTGTAAGTCAATAACCGCATCGCATTGCCTTGGTACGGCAGGAAGTTGGAAGACTCTCAATTTTAACCACCCGCTTGAGTCGATCCGTCATCAGTCTGCGGTGGTTGTGCGATGGATTCGGTCGGCGTTTCAACCGCTTCGCTGTGGGGTGTTTTTTTGAAATCATCACTCTCGGTTCCGGGAACGATTTGCGGACTAACAGAAGTCTGGTCCACAATCTCCCGCAGTTCATCTGCGTCCATCACTTCACATTCAATTAATCTTTTGGACAGCGCGACGAGTGTCTCTCGACGTGTGCTCAAAATGTGCCGAACCTTGGAGAGCCCATCTTCAATGATCTGCTTGACCTCTTGGTCTATTTCGTGGGCGGTTTGTCCGCTGTGACTCGCGGTGCTAATTCCATCGCTGTTCGCGAGAAAAGGGCTTTGGCCTGATTCTTTATAATTAACACGACCCAATCGACTCATTCCAAATTGCATGACCATGCTCCGGGCGATCTCAGTGGCCCTCTCCAGATCGTTCTGGGCGCCGGAGGAAATGTCCTCAAATACCAACTCCTCAGCCATGGTTCCGGCAAGCAGCACCTGAATCCTCGCCTCCAATTCACTTCGGGTCACTAGATATCGATCCTCCTCAGGCCGCTGCATCGTATAACCGAGTGCCGCAAGGCCGCGGGGAATTATTGAGATCTTGTGAACCGGATCGGTATTCGGCAGACTGTCGGCGACCAACGCGTGGCCACACTCGTGATAAGCAATCCGCTGCTTCTCATCTTCGTGAATGATCCGTTGCCTCTTTTCCAAACCTGCCGTGACCCTCTCTACGCCTTCATTGAACTGCTCCATCGTCACGGCGGACAGATCGGATCGAGCAGCAAGCAGCGCTGCCTCGTTCACTAGGTTCGCAAGATCTGCGCCACAAAATCCAGAGGTAATGGCCGCAACTTTTGCCAGATCGACCCCATCGGCCAACTTTACATTTTTCACGTGCACTTTCAAAATTGCCTCGCGACCCCGAACATCTGGGCGATCAACCAAAACGTGCCTGTCGAAACGACCCGGCCGAAGCAACGCCGGGTCCAATGTTTCAGGACGATTGGTGGCTGCCAACACTATCACGCCACTGTTTGAATCGAATCCATCCATCTCTACCAACAGCGCATTGAGGGTTTGCTCCCGCTCATCATGTCCGCCCACCACACTGGAACCGCGGGTTTTACCAAGTGCATCAAGTTCATCAATGAAAATGATGCAGGGAGACTTACTTTGCGCCTGCTGAAACATATCGCGGACTCTAGCCGCACCGACACCCACAAACATTTCCACAAAATCGCTGCCGGAGAGGCTGAAAAAAGGGACACGGGCCTCTCCCGCAACCCCCTTTGCTAACAAAGTTTTGCCAGTGCCCGGTGGTCCGACAAGCAGCACACCTTTCGGAATCCTGCCACCCAGTCGCTGATACTTTTCTGGGCTGCTAAGAAAATCGACCACCTCCTTTAGTTCTTCGACCGCTTCATCAATGCCTGCGACATCATTGAAAGTTACGCCCAGGCCCTCTTGCGCGTACAATTTGCCGCGGCTTCGTCCGAATGCCATTGGAGAACCAGCCCCACTCATCCGTCGTGAAATAAAGATAAGCACAAAAATAAAAATGGCTGTGATCATTAACATCGGGCCATAGGTTTGAAAAAAACTTGGCCGCAACCATTCGTACTTGATACCGTATTGACCAAAGAGCTCGCGAATTGCGACATCAATTTCCGTAGACTTGTTGACCCTGAAACGTACTTTCCCTGAGGGGCTTCTTCCGGCAGACCGATCTTTGTTCTTTGGGGACGCCTCTTCCTGAGTCACCACGCCTGTAATTTCCCGGTCGCCAACCTTGATATTTCGCAGATCTCGATACCGCCAGAGATCCGGATTTTTTTCGGTACCACGATTGATCTCAACAAAGCCCTGCGGTTCTTCACCCGACGCTTGTTGCTTTACCAAATCTTCAAACTCTTGGTAGTCAAACACAACCGCATTTTGCCAGTTGAAAAAGAGGGCAAAGAAACCAGCTGCGGTGGCAATCAGCAGCATGTAGAGCAGGACCTGACTCCCTCCTGCCTGTGGCTTTTTCTCTCCCGACTGCTGGGGTTCGCGGGAAGGATTTTCCATCAGGTGTTGGTCCTCTCAAAAACAACTTGGCGAATTTAAAAATCCACGCAAAACCGCGTGCATGAATCAGCTGCCAGCGACAGCTCCCCTGTCGTTTTGGGGCAAATCGAGCCCCGCTTAGCATCTCACAATTATACACCCACCGCCCATATTTGGGGGCATTTTCTAAGAGCTTTAGTGGAAAGTTCGCACTTGCTGGGCACCAACGGCCCGTCTAAAATGTGTCCCCTAATGCAGCAGAGTATGGTTTAGCTGATCCAACATCGTCGTCGCTGACAGCGTCTGTGCTCTCGCCCGGCTTCACCCTCGGCCTGATGTCAACGTTCCGGACCCAATTTTGAGATGCAGCATGGGGCCCGGTCGCTTCGTACGTAGCACCATGCCCGCTGCCGCAAAGCTCCCATGGCTAGCAAACCGAAACATGTCGCTGTCCTGGGATCCACGGGGAGTATAGGTGAGAACACTCTGCAGGTGATTGCAAATTCGCAGGGCACGCTACGTGCAGCCGCACTTTCAGCGCACACGCGACTCGAGCGATTGATTGAGCAAGCAATTGCATTCGAGCCGGAGTGCGTAATCGCCACGTCACCGGTAGAGGCGGAAAAACAGGATTGGCAACGGTTACCTAACGGCTGTGAGTTACTGGTCGGGCAGGAAGAGGCGGAACGCGTCGTGCGCCGCTCGGAGATCGATATAATCGTGGCCGCTATCGTGGGAGCGGCAGGACTCCGTAGCACGTGGGCGGCAATCGAGGCAGGGAAAACAATTGCCCTGGCAAACAAAGAAACGCTGGTGATGGCTGGTCCGTTAGTCACAGAGCTGGCCCGAAATACCGGAGCAATAATATTGCCCATAGACAGCGAGCATAGCGCTGTGTTTCAGGCACTGCAGGCGGGCCACTCATCGGAAGTAGAGCGGATTATCCTGACTGCCAGCGGTGGTCCATTTCGAGGTCAATCCCCAGAAAATCTCCATACCGTGACGGTTGATGACGCCCTCGCACATCCGACCTGGGATATGGGTCCGAAAATTACGATTGACTCGGCGACAATGATGAACAAGGCTCTGGAGATCGTTGAAGCGCGGTGGTTATTTGATTTGGAGCCCCGGCAGATTGAGGTGGTCGTCCACCCACAATCGATTGTGCATTCGCTGGTCGAGTTTATCGACGGATCGATCATTGCCCAGATGGGCCCGCCCGATATGAAATTGCCTATTCAGTATGCATTGGGTTGGCCGCGACGGACACCCCGATGTGGTAAAAAACTCTCATTCAATGAGGCACTCAGACTCGAATTCGAACCATTGGATACTGAACTTTTTCCTGCAGTACTACTAGGCATAGAGGCGGCAACCACTGGTGGAACTAGTGGCGTCGTGCTCAACGCGGCGAACGAAGCGGCGGTCGCGGGGTTTCTTGAGCAACAGATTAAATTTACCGATATTGTTCCTGCCTGCCGTTCCATTATTGATCAACACCATTTTGAACCAACGCCCAGTCTTGACCGACTACTGGCACTCGACCGCTGGGCACGTGAGGAGGTTTCCCGTTGGATATGCACTTGATTTTCGCAGCCTGGTACAGCATCGAAAACTGGCCTTATATCGCAATGGCCCTAGCCGGCCTCGGATTCGTGATCTTTGTTCATGAACTGGGTCACTTCGCGGTTGCAAAAATGTGTGGTGTGAAATGCGAAAAATTTTACATCGGGTTCGATCCTCCACTAAAAATTGGTCTTGGCAAATTCAGTTTCCGTTTACCGAGCGCGCTTTGGAAAAAGCAGTGGGGGGAAACCGAATACGGTATCGGCATCATTCCACTCGGTGGCTACGTGAAAATGCTCGGTCAGGATGATAACCCGTCGCGTGAAGCAGAGAAAATCCGCGACGCACGTCAAGCATCTCCAGAAGACGGGTCAGAGGCTACCGATTCCGAAAGAGAGAACTACCTCACGGACCCTCGAAGTTATGTGTCGCAAACTGTACCTGAGCGGATGGCAATCATTTCGGCCGGTGTAATCATGAACCTGATCTTCGCCTGGATCTTTGCAACCATTGCTTTTTCCCCTGGCTTTGGCGTGCCCTACATCCGCTGTGACGTTGCGTCGGTTATGCCGGGGGAGGCAGCCTACCAAGCGGGGATCCAACCGGGTGACCAAATTGTTGAAATCAATGGCCTAAAAAAACCAAGGTTTAAAGATCTTCGCCAGGAGGTAATCCTCGGGGATCTGGAAAATGGCATTCCCGTCACAGTCGATCGGAACAACTCGGAAGGTGGAGTGGAAACATTTCAGTTCTCGCTGCTACCGCGACAAAGTGACGGCCAACTTTTGCGAATAATTGGCGTTTCGCCCGCCAGTACCTTGCAATTGGCTGAGGCAGCGGTCGCCGTGCCAGGTAGCCCCGCCGACGCGGTTGCCGAAAATTTGCAGCCTGGAGATACGATAATCGAAGTAAATGGAGAAGGTGTTTCCAATTATGTTGAATATCGGGCTGCGCTTGCTAAGCACAATACCGAGCCGGTCACCATAACCCTCGCCCGCTTTGAAGATGAGTCGCCTGTCGAAGTAAAGGTGGCACCGCGGTTTCTTCGTAGATACGGCCTTGAAATGGAATTGGGACCCATCGTCGCGGTCCGTCCCGGTTCACCGGCAGCAGATGCCGGTCTTCAGCAAGGTGACCTGATTGAGGCGATCGACGGCGAGACACCGGGCGACCCGCTCAGTTTACCCCAACGGATTTCGGCTGATGACCAACTTAATATTGAACTTGAGGTGCGCCGTGGCGATACCCAAGAAAAATTTATTGTCCCACGCCGACCGGTTCCCTGGAAAAGCGATGTGCTCAAAACGATGGAACTTCCCTCGTTGGGCATTGCTTACGAAACGCTCAATACAGTTGCAGGAGTAACGCCGGATAGTCCGGCAGCCAGAGCAGGAATTATGCCGGGGGATCAAATTGTTGCCGTGGATCTTGACCCGGCAAACGAAGAGCAGGCGGCCAAAGATCGACTTCTTTTTCCGAAAGGACGGATGGTAACCCAGAACATTGGTGAGCCCGATGGTGTCAGTTGGGTACTTTGGCTGCGGTCGGTTGCACAAAGCATCCAGGATGACACTGCGTTGGAAGTCACCGTCCTCCGCGAGGGCCAACAAGTGAAACTCACAGTTCCACCGGCTACCCTCTCTGAGACGGCTATTCCGGGTCGTGGCTTTGTCTTTGTGCAGGAAACTGACACGATGCGGGCAGGTAATTTGACCGAAGCGATGGCGTTGGGATGGCGTGAAACAAAATATTCGATGCTGATGGTGTACCGTTTTCTGCACAAGTTGGTATCGGGGCAGGTCTCGCCACAACTGCTTGGCGGACCAGGCACGATTGCCGCGGTAGCGGGCATGTCAGCCAAGCAGGGCGCTGCCAGCCTGCTACTATTCCTGACGATGCTCAGCGCGAATCTTGCCGTTATCAATTTTCTACCGATTCCGGTACTCGATGGTGGACATATGGTCTTCCTTTTTCTGGAGGGCATCTTCCGTCGCCCTGTGAGCGAAAAAATTGTGATTCCCCTCACCTGGGCCGGGCTCCTGCTCATACTCGCACTGATGCTTTTTGTGATCGGTCTCGATGTGAATCGATTCATGCTCTGAGCAGTCTGCGGAACCTCTGATTTGCTAGCATTGCGCGCAAAAGATCAGAATTCCCGTGGCGAGCGTCGCTCTTGCCCCCAATCGGCGAGACAGAGTAGAGTGCGACCTGAATCATTGGGACTTTCCGGCGGAAAGGAATCGAAAGCCATGGGAACGCCTTTGGCAGAACTTGCCCGAATTGTAGATGGGCGTATTTCGGGTGATGGAACCATCGAAATCGAAGAGGCTGCTACCCTTGCGCATGCCCAAGAGGGTGAAATCTCTTTTTTAGATAATACTGAAAAACAGAATCAACTCACGGAGTCGAGAGCGACCGCCTTTGTGGTGCCGATCGACTGCCACCCACCGAACGCAACGCTGATTCACGTGGAGGATGTCCAGTTGGCATTCGCCAAGATCGTGGAACATTTTCGACCCCCGCGTTATGCAAAACGGATCGGCATCAGCCCCGCAGCCATCATCAGTCCGTCTGCAAGGGTCGGGGAAGACGTGGATATTCATTTGGGTGCCACGATCGGCGACGATGTTACGATTGGAGATCGGGCAACGATCCACGCCGGCGTAACAGTGATGGCCGGTTGCCAGGTCGGTGAGGATGTGACGCTGTTTCCAAATGCCGTACTCTACGAGAACACGGTGGTGGGAGCACGATCGATTATCCATGCAGGAGCCGTGCTCGGTGCGTACGGGTTCGGTTACAGCACCGAGGGTGGAAGGCATCATCTGTCCGCCCAACTCGGCTACGTGACCATCGGAAATGATGTGGAAATCGGTGCATCTACCACGATCGATCGGGGAACGTACGGGCCAACTGTAATCGGTGAGGGGACCAAGATTGATAACCTAGTGATGATTGCTCACAATTGCAGAATCGGTCGCCACAATATCATCTGTTCACAAGTTGGAATCGCTGGAAGCACGACCACTGGTGATTATGTGGTCATGGCCGGTCAGGTGGGTGTCCGAGATCATGTACACATCGGATCCCGCGCCGTGCTCGGTGCGATGGCCGGTGTTATCGGCGATATACCGGATGGCGAATGTTACGCTGGTATCCCCGCGACTCCAATGAGAGAACAGAGTTTTAAGCTGGCGGCACTCGCACGTCTCCCCGAAATGCGAAAGCAACTCAAGCGTTTACAGCGATTAGTCGAACAAAGGGAAAATAAAGCGTCGAACTCAGGAGACAAAAATCCGTCACACGCTGCATGAGCGGTAATTTGCATTTGCAACGCGGGGTCTTCTGCGTGATTGGTTTCCTCCGCACCTCATTGCAGGTTTCCAAAATTCATCTATATCATCATCAATCATCAATCGAATGATCAACCGAGCCAAAGCTTCAAGATGAACAATGCCACGCAACATGGCAAAAACAAACGAATTGGTTTGCTGGCCGCCTGGGGAGATTATCCGATTGAAGTGGCTCGTGCGCTGCGAAAATCAGGGCACACGATCTACTGCCTAGGCGTCGAGGGCCACGCGAATCGCCCTGCATTAGAGCCACTTTGTTCGGCGTATGAGAGTGTAGGCATTGGACGACTGGGATTTGCGCTGCGCTATTTTAAAAAGCATGCAGTACAGAACGCTACGATGGCGGGCAAATTTCACAAGACGTTACTTTATCGTCCCTGGGTATGGTTTCGCCATCTACCGGACTGGACCGCTATCCGGCACTTTTTCCCTTACTTCGCCCAACCCCAGTGGTCGAGCGATCACAAAGACTGCAAGGATGACACATTGCTGCTGGCGCTAGTCGATGCCTTTGCCCGAAGAGACATCCATTTCGTGCCGGCCACCGACTACGCACCGGAGCTTCTCGTGCAGTGCGGGCAATTAACGAAGCGGGGTCTTACTCTCGCCCAGGAAAACGATATTGCCTTCGGCTGGGATCTTGCCAAAGAAATGGGCCGCCTTGATGTCGGGCAATCGGTCGCTGTGAAAGGGCAAGCAGTGCTAGCAGTTGAGGCAATCGAGGGGACGGATCAATGCATCCGCCGCGCTGGATCACTTTGCCCTAGCGGTGAGTTCACAGTCGTGAAAGTTGCCAAACCCAATCAGGATATGCGTTTCGACGTGCCAACCATTGGCCTTGGCACGGTTCGCTCGCTGCATGAAGCGGGCGGAAGAGTTTTGGCAATCGAAGCAAAAAAAACAATTGTTGTCGGGGAAGATGAATTAATCGCGTATGCGGATCAGCACAAATTGGTTATCGTATCGTTCAGTCGTCCGGAAGCTGAATCGATTGCTGCCTGATTGAGACAATGGTTCAACTGACCCGGAGACCGTTTGTACTCGCAAGGGGGAGGTTGAAGAAGAGCGCATCGACAACGTCTTACCCGCAACATTAAGTTGTCTATGTGTCCCACACTCTTGCATAAAAGAAGGTAACTTGAACTCTCGCAAATCAAGCTACCATCGTTCGTTGTGCATCGGTCTCCGGGCTTTTTTCTGACGGGCAATATTTCCCGGCTACTCTTCATCCGACTTTTCAATCTGGATTCGCGGCCTACTAACTCCCGGATCAATAAGTTGGTCAAAAGCAATCCACATACTTCGGGCGTAACGAAAAAACCATAGCGGGAACAAAACACAGAACGCCATGGTACCCCAGAGAACAATGTTGGCGGGTAGTTTTAACCCGAAGACCAACAGCGGATAGCCGCCTGTCACCACCAGGGCTGTTAGCCCGTAATTAAAATAGATCGATCCTAGAAAATAACCTGATTCACGTTCGTAGACCAAACCACAAAAAACGCAATGATGAAACATTTTGGAGAAAGCGTAATAGATCCGTCCCTTGCCACATTGCGGACAACGCAAGCGAAGGGATCGCAGAAGATGAGTCCAGAGTCGCAAAATAATCTCCGCTGCCTCTCGGGTAGGAATCCGGGTCAGACCCGTCCTCCCAGTCAAACTGTAGGGCCATTAGAATAACATAGACATGTTCAGGTCCAGAAGCACCACCTCATTGTGGACGGAGACTTTTCGATGCGACATCGAGTATTCTGGCCAGCGACAATGCTGGCAATCTATTATCTCATCTGTTCTGGAGCATATCCGGCCAACCCACAAGCGACCGCAGGTCGAACCCATTATATGGGTCGTGAAATCGCCGTCACGATGCACTACACGGGGGCACCATGGTTGGTCCGTGAGTCGCGCGAGCGTGAAGAGGAATGCAGCACATTGCTCAGGGCATTAAAACTAAAGCCCGATGACGTCGTCTGTGACTTGGGCTGTGGCAACGGGTTCTACGCACTTGAAATAGCAAAACAGGTGCCAAAAGGGAAAGTGATCGGGGTAGACATACAGCCAGAAATGCTACGGATGCTCCGGGAACGGGCGCGCATCTCGGGAGTTAAAAATATTGAGTTAGTATTGGGCACGCTCAGCGATCCCAAGCTTCCACGTGGCAAGGTTGATCTCGTGTTTTGCGTCGATGCCTATCACGAATTTTCGCATCCCGAAAAAATGTTGCGAGCAATTCGCAGATCACTCTCGAAAAGCGGTCGTTTGGCGCTAGTTGAATTTCGTGCGGAAGATCCGCTCGTGCCGATCAAACCGCTTCACAAAATGAGCAAGCAGCAAATCCTCAAAGAGCTCATTCCAAACGGCTTCAAACTAGTGGGACAATTCGATGCCCTCCCCTGGCAGCATGTGATGTTTTTCGGTCGCGACGAAAGCTGGAAACCATCCGCAAAAAAGTGATCGTCGCCAATGCTTATGCTCATTTTAATTTTGGTCGGCGGGTGTATTCTCTTGTATGCGGGAGCTACTTGGCTCGTGCGTGGGGCTTCAGAATTGGCGACCGCGCTTGGGATCCCGAAGGCCATTGTCGGATTACTGCTGGTGGCCTTCGGCACAAGTGCCCCAGAACTAATCGTTAATCTGATCGCCGCCTATGACGGCGAAACCAGCTTCGCGTTGGCCAACGTCTCGGGCAGTAATCTTACAAATCTACTAATCGGCTTCGGGCTCTGTGGAATCCTAGGCGGGTTGATCATCCCTTGGCGGACCTTTTATCTTGACCTGTGGGCACTGGTTCTCTCAGCGACCATTCCATTTGTCATTTTGCTTTGGCACGGTGACATGCCGATTGTGGCGGTAGCCCCCCTATTCGTTGGTGTCTTGGGCTATATCTGGACGATTCGGCGACGGTTTCAGGAGCACGTCCCGGTCGAGAGCGACGCGGACCACCTACATCCGGCTCTCAGTAGCCTGCTTTTTCTCCTCGGTGCCACGTTGCTCTACGGTGGCGGGCATTTGGTGCTTACCGGAGCGATCGACATCGCTAAAAAGCTAAGCATCGAAGCCTCGCTGGTCGGTTTGACCCTGGTCGCCGCCGGAACCTCCATCCCCGATGCGGTAGCCAGCATCGTGGCAGCCAGAAGAGGCGAGGACGAGATTGCTGTGGGTAATTTGTTGGGTAGCAACATCGCAAATATCCTCGTTGTGCTTTCCGGTACGCTGCTCGCGGCCTGGACCGGAGCCCCTGATGAAATGGTGCTCGTAAATTTGGAAGCAGACGATTGGACAGTATGGGATTACACGGCAGTCCTCGCGGCATCAGTGGGATTTTTCGGAGCTGCCGCACGCTGGGAACGTATCGGACGTTTCGGTGGCCTACTGATGATTACCTGCTTTTTTCTTTACATGGGGCTGCGAGTTTTCTTTTCAGTGTAACAATCGTCCGGAGAGGCGCTATGGAAGCAATCCACACCATTCGCTTGATGGACCCCTGGGAAGAGCGTGAAAGCCCAGAGGGCTGCATCCATCGACGCACCTTCAACGCACCGACGGGAATCACAGCGGACGATACCTTGTGGATTGTGATCCAATCGCAAAAATATCCTGCTCGACTGAGCTGTAACGGCGCTGTATTAGGTAACGTACACCGACAGGCCTGCTTTGAGATAACCGCGTTGCTATCGAATAAAAACAAGCTAGAGATGCTTTTTCCCCCGGGCGATCCTTCACCACAACGAGGATCGGTTTACCTTGAGATACGTTGTCCTTACAAGTGAACTTATTTTGGATCGCACATGATGCTCGAAAGATTTTTCCTTTTGTTGGCATGTTATGCCTCTCTATCAATCAGCGACGCAAATTCAATAGGTGGCGAGATCAATAAATCCCTCAACGGGGTTTCGAATCGGCTCTCGCCGGATGAAGTTGCCGCAGGCTGGTTACTGCTTTTCGACGGGGAAACCCTTTTCGGCTGGAAGTCCGCCAGTCAAACCGATTGGCAAGTGAGCAACGGAGCAATTCGTGCTGTCGATGGGGAAGTGGGATTACTGCACACGACTACGCAATTTGCGGATTTCGAACTAATGTGCGACTTTAAAGCAGATCCACAAACCAACAGCGGTATTTTTCTGCGAACGAGCCCCCGACCTGCCGACCCGACGCGTGGTTGCTATGAGCTTAATATTGCCGGGCCAGACAAAAGCCCATTTCCCACCGGAAGTCTGGTCGGCAGACAGACGGGAAATTTTTCGTGCGCTGACAATCACTGGCATACCTATCATGTGATTGCTCGAGGAGGCAATTTTACAATTCATCTTGATGGACGAACGGTACTCGAATGGAAAGCAACGAATCCGCTCGGTCGCGGGTTTATTGGGCTACAGCACAATGAAGGTCCGATCGCATTCCGTAACATCAAATTGAAACCCTTAGGACTTAAGTCGCTGTTCAACGGTAAAAATCTCTCTGGCTGGAATGTTTTATCCGCAAAAGAAAGTCAATTTTTGGTAACGGATTCAGGAGAACTTCAGGTTCTCTCCGGCCCGGGCCAGTTGGAAACAAACAGCACATATGGCGACTTCGTGATGCAAACAGACATCTATGTTGACGGAGATGCCTTGAACTCGGGAATTTTTTTTCGAAGCATCCCTGGTGATTTTTCTAACGGGTACGAAAGTCAGATACACAATGGCTTCAAAAATGGCGATCGCAGTCAGCCCAGCAACTTCGGGACCGGTGGGATCTTCCGTCGCCAGGAAGCTCGACGTGTACCGGCCGATGATCGGAATTGGTTTACCAAAACAATTTTCTGCGAGGGCCCACACATAGCCGTGTGGGTTAATGGTATACAAGTCACGGACTGGACCGACCGTCGAGAGCTGGATCCAAATCCCCGCCGTGGTCTTCGACTGACGCCCGGCACAATTATCCTCCAAGGCCACGATCCGACGACGAACCTGCGTTTTCGCAACATGCGAATCGAGGAAATACCGAGACGACGGTAGCAGAATTCGCCGCCTCTCCCCGCATGAAAAAAAAGGGGCGGCCGGTTACAATATGTAATGGAGATCTGGACCATTGTGCGACTGTTTACGCTGCGCCACATAATCCTCTTCCCACCAAGCCAACAGCTCGCAAAGCGCGATACTCTGAACGTTTCGCTCTTGGAGAATTGATCTATGCTCTTTGACTATCAATACGCTCGTCTGGTCTTGTTTCCACTGCGTCACCGATCAATCATTTTTCTTCT
>CEVF01152163.1_pt1 | contig 17649 bp, 13 predicted proteins | sample 356441 | NCBI WGS metagenome assembly CEVF01 (sample SAMEA2622765, study PRJEB7988) | marine metagenome | biome: marine biome (ENVO:00000447); feature: surface water layer (ENVO:00002042); material: "saline water (ENVO:00002010), including plankton (ENVO:xxxxxxxx)" | depth 5 m | reverse complement strand
GTTGTGAATTGCTTTCAGATTTCTACTTTAGTAGATGATTCACAGGATACCGGCCACAACAGGCTGGTATTCTTGTTTTTAGCTTCTTTTGTAGAATAAAAAAACAACTACTCAAAATAGACCGGACTTTTTATGGTAGAGCAGATTTCGGGTTCTAAAATAGCTCTAACTGTTGGCTCGGGGGCACAGGCTCCATCTCCTTTTGTCCGTGAAACAGTTCGATCATGCCAAACTGTTTGTCGGTAATCTGCATGATGGCCACCTTTCCCTTTTTAGGCAGGGCGCCCTTGACCCGCTTAATATGTACGGCGGCATTTTCCCTACTGGCACAAAAACGCATATAGATGCTGAACTGGAACATGGCAAAGCCATCGTTCAAGAGGTCCTTCCTAAATTTGGCCGCATACTTTCGTTCGGTCAGGGTTTCGGTCGGCAGGTCAAAAAATACGAGTACCCACATACTGCGGTATTGGTTGAGTCGTTCAAATCGGTTTTGGTCCATACATTCCCGGTCTTTACTATAAGACCTTCTTAACTATGCAAATTCGGGGTACATCAGTTTCCGGCTACTGCCCAAAAAGCATTCGTACAAGCTATTGGTGGTGCGGCTCATGGCGTTCATCAAGGGGCTTTGCTTGCCCTCTATGATTACGTCCATGGCCGGGATTCGCAACAGTTCGGCTTTTAGGTTCTTGTTAAGTTCCTGGATTTGGCAGCCCGTTTCTACAATATCGTAGACCAGGGCATCTACAAAGGGTCGGTAAGGCTCCATAATATCGTCCGCCAAGCAAAAGGCATTGTACTTGTTGCGGTGAAAAATACCCACGGAGGGCAGAAGCCCACTGGAACACAGGGCCCGTGCCGTCACCGCCCGCAAGATGGCATAGCCGTAATTGAGCAGGTTGTTGGGTGGGATGCCTTTTTGGTTGCGGCTAAAGCCTTCTATATCGAACAGGTGCTGGAAGTAATAGGCCGCGGCAATGGCCTCGTGGTTTTCGACGTCGCCACTTTTTACCTCTTTGGCCCATCGTTTTAGTTTTAGGGCCTTTTTTTGACGGGCCAACAAATGCAGGGCCTGGTTCTCTATCTTGGCCATCACCGTCTGTTGCCAGAGCTGTTTTTTTAGGGGCAGGCTGGCGTTTAGTTGGTGGCGCATACGCTCGGTCTGCTCGGTATGGCCCACCAAGGGCTGTAGGAAGCTACAGGGCAGGTGCTGTTTGTCGCAGGTGATGACGGCCGTCTTGTTCTGTACCAGTTTCATCAACAGCCCATTGGTCAGGGTAATCTGTGGGTCTTCGAGCACCACATAGCCCAGATCTTCAATGGCCACTGTTTTTTCTGGTACACCTTCTTCGGGATAGCGGACGACCAATTGCTCGTTACGGGTACTTAAATAGGCCGGGTTGCCGAAGAACAAGGTTCGCTTGATCATGTTTTAGACTTTTGAAATATTTCCTAATCGATTAACCTTTAGTTTAATGCAAACCTCTTTAATGGAAACCCCATTGAAACTAGCTGTCTTTATATCAAATGAACCTGTAATCTTACTTTTTTTCTTATCATATTGCATATCAACTTCTTTATTACAAATCGATTTAGCTAAATAATTTGGTGTAAAATAGCATGTCCCACCCGAAAAATCATTGACATTAAAAATCCTATTAATGCTTTCCTTTGTTAAATTGTCAAAATCAACATGAACACCATTTTCTATTTCTTCTTCCGTAGGAACATACACCAAGTCATTGGGGGAAAGTGTAAATAAAAATACACCTTTTTTAGGGTCTGGTTGTATGGGGAGGCGTTCCTTTTTCGGTAAATGGGCCACTTGTTTTTGATGTGCTATGACTTCATGCAAAGGAATGGTCTCAAAATTTCTTTTTTGTTTCTTGTCATCCCAATAAACAGCAAAAAAGAGGTTGGTTCCTTTGGCCGCTTCCACATATTTCTTGCTTTTGGCCGATTTGTCGTTTTCTGAAATGGAAAATTTGCTTCCCACCTCATACATCTTTACTTTATAAATTGGTTGGTGCTTTTTTCCGTTGTTTAAGGCCTCGATGTTTTTGTTTAAATCTTCGATTCCTTCATCACTAAAAGCTAAATCGTATTTATGGTTGCCTTTTTCATCCAAATAATTATTTAAATGATTGGGCAAAATAACATCCCTAATATGTTCATCCGTTATTTTAGCCAAATGCTTTTCATTTTTGATTTCCGACAAAGCCGTTCTTACAGAAGTGGCTATTTTACCTTTGGGTGTCTTAATATTATAAAGCCCTGATACGGTTTCTTTATGCAATGATTTTCGAATGGCCCAACTATCGCCCTTAGTTTGTTGTCTAAGTTTTTTTACAGGTTTTCCGTTTTTATCAAGATTTAGGTTACCGTGTTCATCTTTATACGACCAAAATTTATTGGAGGTCTTATTAATGATCCTGATGTTTTGTTTATAACTCACCACGGTTTTTGCTAATTGGTCTTTTGCTTCTATGGCAAAGCCTTCCCATGGCATCAGGAATGTTTTGGTGTAATCACCTTGGGTACTTTTAATCAAAAGCTTATCTCTTAAACCATAATTTTTGTTTTCAGCATTTAAGGCACTTAAATAATGTGTATGGTCTCGGGTAGTACAAGCCACTACAATCGCATCCAAGGCATGATGACGGTGGTCTATTCTCTTTTTATTAAAACCTTTACTAAGTTCATCAGGAACGGTTGGAATGATTTTGCCATTAGTGTTAAGCGTAGTAAAATCTTTTGATTGGGTTAACTTATTTAGGCGTTCAAATCGTGGCAAAATGATTTCATTCCACTTATCGTTTAAGCCCCAATCGTTTTTCAATTTAGAGGTTACAGCCCCTGTTACTGGAATTAAGTTTTTGGAAGTGGCTTCTTGCTCACCATCTTGACGTACAATATTACTCAATAAGCCTTTTACCAACTTACTGATATAACGGCTATCGTTTAACTGTCTGTTTATAAAACCTTCCGGAACATTTTCACTCAATAAATTTTTAAGTTTTGTTTTATTATTTTTAAAATATTGATTGACATGGGATTCGTATTCTTCAAGTGTTAGTAATTTATGACCGTTAACTACATTTCCTCCCTTATGACTTAAATATTCATAAGCCGTTTTATTGCCTTTGTTTTCATTAACCTCACTTTCACAAATAATTTTATTATTCATCGAATTATCAAAATACCTTGATTGCGGAATAATATGCTCTATCTGATATTCGTGAGTAAACAATTTAGAAAGCGGGATGGGTTTACCTGTATAAGGAGAAATATAGCCTTGTTCTAACCACAAGCGGTAGCGCTGTATCTCTTTCAGCGTTGGATTATTATTTTTTCTAATTTTAGAAATCTCATCTTCGCTTACTTTTGAATAATCTGCCTTAGGATTTTGATAAACGCCTTCTTCGTAAATTTTTAAAATCTCTTGATGACTTGGAGAGTAGGCCCTAATGTCCCCTTCCATTGAAGAGTCTTTCATCAATTCCTTTAACAGTTCTTTGATTCTGTGATTGGTGTTTTCATTTTCATTGTTACGCTCCGATATTTTTTTACGCTTATCGGCTGGGTTTTTCATTTCCCTACCTAACTCTACGTGTATTTCATCAAAAAAATCTGGTTGGCCTTCTCCATATTGTTTCCAGACATCCCTTACCACACGTAAGGTTTCTGTTACCACTTGTTCTACGATAGGGTTTCTAAGAGAGTGTTGCTTGAATTTTTTTAAATAATCATCAATGTCATTTGGTATACGCCATTGTTGAATTTCACCAACTTCGGAATGTCTTCCATAAACCAAATATGTAGCTTGATACGTATTTAATCCCTGTATGGGATTTTTATCCTTAAAAGGCACAAAGCTTTTTATCAGTTGTTTTGGAATATCATCATCACTTACAGTTTCTAAAGCCTGTTTTATATCCTTGTCAGAATAATTGGATTTTAATGGCAAAGCATAAACACGTTCCATTATAGCTTCCGCACGGGCTTTTACATCATCAGGAATAAGTGCTTCATTCCAATATTTCCCTCTACGCATTAGCGGTAAAAGTTTGTTAATGGCTTTTTGAGAGTAACTACCATAATCACTTTTAAATGGTGGAAATTTCTCAAAATTCTTTACAAAACTTTCCGTGTCTAAATCATGTTTTAGAGCAAATTTTTTAAGTGCAGATTTGTATTCGTTAACATCTGTTACCGAATAAATAATGTGCCATAATTGCTCCATTCGGCTCATGTATGGACTCTTCTCTTTTTTACCCATTTTGGTTTTTTCGTCAAGAAAAGCCTCTACATCATGTAATCCTTCCACTTTACTTAAACGGCTGATGAATTGCGCTCTGGTTTCAGCAAAAGGATATTTTTTATCTTCTACGTAATTCCATCGATAGTAATCTTTTTCTTTTTTATCAATTAACTTCTTTTTTACAAAATAGTCGATGAATTGTTTTTGTTCCAATTCTTTTTTAGCGTTTAAAAAGTCAAACAACGCCACCCAAGCCTCTTCATCTGGGAGTAATTGGCCGGTAACATCCTTTAAAGTACCATTTTCAATCTGTTCTTTATTGTAGATTTTTAGATTTTGTAACCATTGCCAAATTCTAAATTCTTGGAATAAAGGATGTGATTTTGATATAGCTTTGATGCCTTTTTTTACGTCTTCGATTTCCCCTGTTTCTTCATTTGTTTGTTTGTGCACCCTGAATTCTAAAGGACATTCTGCAATATTTGATTTTTGACTTTTTAATGGGCGTTGATAGAAAATAATATCATCGGTAAATAGGTATTTGAATCCTCTATCTTTAATCGTTGTTCTGTGGGCTTCATTATTTGGATACAGTTCTTCAATACACTTTTGATACAATTCATCAGTAAAAAGTTCCGGTTGAAGTTGAATTTGCTTACTTATGATTTTGTTGAACTCATCCTTGTAAAACTTACGTTCAATGGTTTTTACCAATTTACCCCGAATCTTTTGGTTAGGGTTATCCAACAAGTTTTCATAAATATATTCACCTATTGTTTTATTGGATTGCTCTATATCCTGTTCCGTTTTTGCTTTTATGGCTATCCAATCTTTTTCTGAATCTACGGCTCTAAAACTTCGTTTTACTATACCTTCTTTATCAAGTTTTAAAGAACCATCTTTTTCTAATTGAGTCGTAACAATAAACTCTTTGTTTTTTCCAATCCAAGAATTTAAAGGCTCTTTGCTTTGGCGTCTATACACCCAATCATTTTCAAGAATAACATTATACCAAGTTCCTCTGGCGTTTTTATCTTCAGTTTCTTGTACGTCTACAACTATTAAATTATGGTATTCTTCTTTTTTGGTGTCGTCAGTTACAATTTCTTCTCCTCGCAATTGATAATACCCTCGTTTTTGATTGAAATTGAGAATAACCCAGGCCAATTCCTCCTTAGTCAAAGGTTTAGATAAGGCTTTTTTACGTAGATAATACAACGTCCAATCGTATGGAATTTTAGTTTCTTCACCATTTTCTTTTTTATAAAACAATTTAGGCTGAGCTACTTTAAACTCACTAAGCATTTCATTAAAAGAAGCTTGGAAAATAAATTCGTGCTTGCCTTTATCGTTTATGGCATAATTGAGTTTTACTTCTTTTCCGGGCTTAAATTGTCCTAACTTTTTCTCAAAATCAATGGCGTCAACATAGTGTTTGGGTAAAAAACCTAAAATATTTAATACACGGTGCAAACGCTCCCTTCTAAGATTGTCTCGCTGATATAGCCTTCTTACACTTCTATAACCTGTTCTTTCTGCTGTTTGAGAATGTGATTGTCCTGATTCGAACTTTCCTAATATGTCTTGACTCATTGGGATAATTCGAGATCCTACACCTAAAATTTGACCTTTTTTTTCTTCAAAATTTTGTTTAATCAATGCCCATCCAATACTGTTGGTACCTAGGTCCAGTCCTAATATTTGTTTCATGCTCTTGGAAAGTTTGATTTACTTGGAACTTTTTAAAGTTGTAAATTAATAATATTTTAAGATGATCCATTACGGAAAAACCTATTTGGTACTTCATCAACTTTTTATATATTTACACATCTGAAAGCAATTCACAATAAGGATTATTCCGTTGTGAAAACATTAAGCCGCCTCGACTTCCAATTCGGGGCTTTTTAATTATAACTAAATATTTTAAAATTAACGTACTTTCTGGTTACCCCAACTTTCTCAAATATATTCTTCAGAAGTTGTTGCCAATACACAAGTTTGCACGGCCTTCTTCTCGTCAATAAAGTTTTGTGGTGTGGGAATTAATATAAGAATTTTCGATAAGGAAATGAGGATTTCTGTAAAAAGTCAGATATCAAATATTTAATTATTGGGTATTAAAGAATTCTTTAATATCAAAACCAAAATAATTGGCAATCCTGTGTAGTGTTACGACTGTTGGATTACTCTCACCTCTTTCTATTCTACCAATTTGATTGGCTGACATGTCAATATCTAACCCCATGTTTAGCTGTGATAGACCTCTTTCCTTTCGGTGCTTTTTAATTATAGCGCCGATGTTTAATAATAGCTTATTAAGGTCTTTATTTGACATCAATCAAAAATTGCCATTTCAAATAGATTTTATCAACACATATATGTGTTATTTTAAAAAGGTTTACTATATTTATCCCAATATCATAAATTTGCGATCCTTCGTATGGACAATATTTGAAGCTATCGCTTTGAGTCTCTCGCTAGAAAACTGGTAATTTTTGCACTAGAGATGATAAGCAGATTGGCTCACGACCCGGGCGTGGGCTCTCTTATCAGTGCAAGGTATACCAGTACCGCTAGCGGGTAAGTTGAGTTTCCACGCCCAACTTGTTTCTTGGCGTTTGGTTTCTTCTGGTCCTTTCGGGGATTGCCCAAACAAAAGGTTATGGGAAACATTTGGCAACATTTTTATGTGGGATTCACACCTTGTTTTTGTTCCATTTATGGAGCCTATCACACGGTCTTCGATATCCTCTTCATAAAAAAGCCGAAGAATCCCGTATAACCATGGACTATAGTTGTGGGTCCTACGCTACTTGCTTTTCGGTTTATATTATACTTCCGGCCCATAACTGACGCGTACACTTTTGGGGTAACCGTCCCTACTCAGAGATCATAGTCCTTCTTTTAGGAATCCCGATTCCATGTGCCTTTGCCACATGGACAGGATGGCCTATGTCCGAACCTTAATGTCCTCTTAAAGGTACGGCTTTATGCCGGCTTTTTTTGGGCAGTGTGGATAACGACCCACGGGCGGTTATGGGACTGTCCCATGGGAATACAATAATAACTAACGCTTTAACCAAACGAACTCAATTTTATGCAACAACTGACAACAAGCATGCACAGGGCATTACTGCTTATACTGCTGAATGTCCTTTTGATACCGATTTGTACACAAAAAATGCGGGCGGGGAATAACCTGGAACCACCACAGTTCACCGTTACCGGTACCGTTACCGATGGCACGGGCGAACCCCTTGCCGGGGTGAACATCGTGGTGGAGTCCAAGAATATCGGTACCATTTCCGAATTCGACGGTACCTTTTCCATTCAAGCTGGCCCTACCGATGTACTGGTCTTTTCCATGGTCGGCCTCAAGACCCTTTCCGTGCCCATTGGGGGCAGGGAAGAGATCCAAGTCTCCATGGAGGAGGACGTGACCCAATTGGGCGAAGTTGTCCTCAATGCGGGGTACTACAGTGTTTCCGGGAAGGAACGGACCGGGAACATTGCCACCATCAAGGCGGATGTGATTGAGCAGCAGCCCGTGGGCAATCCCTTGGCGGCCATGCAAGGGCATTTGTCAGGGGTCAACATCGTCCAGAACACAGGAGTGCCCGGTGGCGGCTTTTCCATCGAGGTCCGTGGCCGAAACTTTCTAAGTGGGGTGACCGACCCCTTGTTCATTGTGGACGGGGTGCCCTTTGGAGCCCAGTCCCTGGGTTCCTATGATGTGTCCAGGGATATCGTTGGCGGGAACATCAGTCCGCTAAACGCCATCGACCCCAACGACATCGAGAGCATCGAGGTGCTCAAGGATGCCGATGCCACGGCCATCTACGGTTCCCGTGGGGCCAATGGGGTGGTGCTTATCACCACCAAGAAAGGAAAGGCCGGGAAGACCCGGTTTGATGCCCGGCTGAGCACGACACTGGGCAAGGTGTCCCGGTTTCTGGACCTAATGGACACCCAACAGTACCTGGAGGTCAGGCGAGAGGGAATCATCAATGATGGATATGGTTCCTTTTTGGAGAACCCGGACTTTGATTTTGTCTGGCCCGATATCAAATCCTGGGACAATGACCGATATACGGATTGGCAAAGGGAACTGATCGGCGGCACCGCCTACCGGAACAATGTCCAATTGTCGGTGTCCGGGGGCAGTGACCGGACCCAGTTTTTGGTCAGTGGGGCCTATTTGAAGGAAACCACGGTATTTCCCGGGGACAACGACTATAAACGTGCCAACATCCACGGTAGCCTGTCCCATCGTTCGGACAATGGACGCTTCAAGATGGACCTTACCTTGGGCTATGCCCATGAGGACCATAAGCTCCCAGGGACCGATTTTACCGTCATGGCCTATACCTTGGAACCCAATGCCCCTCGGGTATATGACGACGAAGGGAACATCAATTGGGAAAACAATACCTGGGACAATCCCTTGGCCGCATTGGACGAACAGTTTGTGTCAGGATCCAGTACCCTGGTGTCCAATGCCACGGTCTCCTACCATATCATGCCCGACATGGAGTTCAGGACCAGCCTGGGATACACGGATTATCGATTGGATTCGTATAGGACCATGCCCAGTTCGGCCAGAAACCCCGGCCTGGGCCTTACCCCGCAGAGCTATTCCAATTTGACCACCAATGCCTCCCAAAGGGAGTCATGGATCGTGGAGCCGCAGTTGAACTGGAAAAAGGATTGGGGATGGTTTTCCATGGATGTGCTCATGGGGACGACCTTCCAACAGGAGACCACCCAACAGCTCGTGTTGAGGGGCACCGGATTTCCCAATGACGGGTTGATCGGGAACATGGCGGCGGCCAGTGGTGTGGAGGCCGTTTCCGATTCGGACGGGGAATATCGGTACAATGCCCTTTTTGGTCGCGTCAACCTCAAGTTTTCGGGCCGTTATATCCTTAACCTTACCGGGAGAAGGGACGGGTCCTCCCGGTTCGGTCCCGGCAAACAGTTCGGAAATTTCGGGGCCCTTGGCCTGGCATGGCTGTTTTCCGAGGAACCCATATTTGGTGAAGGCTCATGGCTGAGCTTCGGAAAGCTGAGGGCCAGCTATGGAACGACGGGAAGCGATAACATCGGGGACTACCGGTTCTGGGATACCTATACGGTGACCGGAAGCGATTATGACGGGGTCACCGCCGTGCAGCCCACCGGTGTCTTCAATCCGCAGTTCGGTTGGGAAGAGAACCAAAAGTTGGAGGCAGGTTTGGAACTGGGCTTGTTCCAGGATCGGTTGATGGTCAATACGGTTTGGTACCGTAACCGTTCCTCCAACCAATTGGTGGGCATACCCTTGGCGGCCACCACGGGCTTTTCGGAACTGACGGGAAACTTTGATGCCCTGGTGGAGAATTCGGGATGGGAGGTCGATATCCAAACCCTCAATATCCGGTCCCGGGCATTCCGATGGTCCTCCACCTTTAACCTGACCGTTCCCAAGAACAGCCTGGTGGAATTTGACGGATTGGAGACATCGACCTTTGCCAACCGGTATATTATAGGGGAGCCCCTGACCATTGTAAGGCTCTACCACGCTTTGGGCGTAGATCCCGAGACGGGTTCCTACCAGTTCGAGGACTACAACGGTGATGGGGCCATCACCAGCACGGAAGATCGGCAATGGGTGGAAGATCTGGCGCCACAATATTACGGAGGGCTGGGCAATTCACTGAGCTTGGGCAACGTGACCTTGGATTTTTTCTTCCAGTTCAAGAAACAAAAGGCCTACAATACCTTACGGTACCAATCGACCCCTGGGTTTAGGGGCAATGTGCCCGTGGAACTCTACGACCGTTGGCAGGGGCCTGGCGATGTCAAGGATATCCAAAGGGCCTACAGTGGATTGGCACCTACCGGGGGATTGGGCGAATTCCAACAGGAGAGCAATGCGGCGGTATCGGATGCATCCTTTGTGCGGTTGCGGAATATATCCCTCAACTACCGGCTTCCCGGATTGGGCAACGGATTGGATGCCAATGTATACTTACAGGGTCAGAACCTTTGGACCTTGACCGATTACAAGGGACCGGATCCCGAGCAGCCCTCGAATACGCGATTGCCCCCGTTGCGCCAGATCACATTGGGACTCCAACTCAGTTTTTAACCTTAAACCTATCGGAATGAACATTTTGAACAAAACAATATCTACCAATTTGGGCAATGGCCCTCGATGCATACGTCTTTTTCGTCAACGCTGTTCCCTGCTCTTCAAGCTCATGGCACTTAGCCTAATCGGTTGCACTGACTTTGTGGAGGTCGAACCGCCCAAGAACACCTTGGTATCCGAGACCGTTTTTGAAGACCCGGCCACCGTGGAATCGGCCTTGGCCCAGCTGTACCATGCCATGCGGGACGAACAGGGCATGGTATCGGGTTTTTATGGCCTGACCACCGCCATGGGAATCTATGCGGATGAACTCGATTATTACGGGTTCAACTCCGATTATGCCCAGTTGTACAATCACAACGTACTGGCCGGTAACGGGCTGATAAGGGCTTGGTGGGGCCAGGCATACGAGCTCATCTATGGTGCCAACGACATCCTTCAGGGCGTGGAGTCCTCCCAGGGCCTGACCGGGGAGGAAAAGCGGGGGTATAGGGGACAGGCCCTTTTTATCCGGGCCTATATCCACAGTTTGCTGGTATCCCTGTATGGGGATGTGCCCTATATCACGACCACGGATTATATGGTGAACAACAGGGTTTCACGGATGGCGGCCGCAGAGGTTTACGATCGCGTCATTGCCGACCTGGAGGAAGCCTTGGCATTGTTTGGGGACGGTGGCCCGATTTCTTCGGAACGGATATATGTGGATGCCTTTACCACCAAGGCCCTTTTGGCACGGACGTACCTCTATGCGGGGCAATGGGAAAAGGCCGCTTTGCTGGCCACGGACCTAATGGATGCCTTTCCCTTGGAGCCCGACCTGGACAAGGTGTTCCTGAAAGGGTCGCCCGAGACCATTTGGCAGCTCAAGGCGGATGCCGATAATATCAGGAATACGCAGGAAGCCATTCAGTTGATCATCCAATCGGTGCCCGGCCAGACCTATGCCCTGACGGAAGGACTTTTGGGCGCTTTTGAAAGTGGCGATCTACGGTTTGACCGATGGGTCTCCAGCGTGTCCGATGCCGACAATACCGTCACACTCCATTATGCCCATAAGTACAAGGCCGATATCAATGAAACCCGGTCCCTGGAATATTCCATTCGTTTCAGGGTGGCCGAGCAGTATCTGATCCGTGCCGAGGCCAGGCTGCAACTGGGCGATAAGAATGGTGCCCTTGAGGATATCAATGCCCTGCGCAATAGGGCAGGGCTGCCCGACAGTGGTGCCGATACACCAGAATCGATAATGGATGCCATCCTTCAGGAACGCAGGGTGGAACTCTTCACGGAAGGGGGACATCGGTGGTTCGATCTCAAACGATCGGGAAGGGCGGATCAGGTTTTGGGACCGATCAAACCCAATTGGAGGCCCACGGATGTATTGTTGCCCATCCCGGAGGCGGAACTGGAGACCAATCCGAACCTTTTACCACAAAACACGGGCTATTAGGACGGGTATGGGGTACACATTTTTAAAGCGATACGTTATGAAAGCATATGTTATGTTCCTGACCCTTTGTTTGTGGTGGTCCTATGTAGGGGCTGCAGCCACCGAGCAAGGGGGCGATCCCTTCGGACAGGCCATCGAACCGGTCGGTGCCGAGCCTTTTTTGACCTCTTTCATGAAGGGGGGCGAAGTATACCTGGACATACCCCGGGAGGTACTCGACCGCCCCATGATGTTTGTTTGCTACGATTGGCGCCGCCGCAGTTTTATGCAAGTGGCCTGGTCGGTCCACGGGGACAATATGTTGTTCAAGCAGCAGAGCATTGTATCCTCGGCGGGCGTCATGATCACCTTCCACGAGAAGCTTCCCCTTGAGGAGAATATCCTTGCCATACTCCCGATAGAGAAAGATCTCAGTGGGGAGGGGAACTTTGTGGTGAAGGCCACGGACCTTTTGCTGCGACAGGAAATCGAATGGCCACAATGGTACGGGGTGGTCTTTGGGCCGCCCGTTCCCCAGCTGTCCCTGGTCCTGGCCACCAAGAACCTGGCAGGGGAAACGTTGGTCAAGGTCAGACGTGGGATGGTCAAAAACGAATCCAAGGTGGCCGTTCCCCTGTACTATGGGTTCAGTGCCCTGAAAGCGCCGATGAAGGGCAGGCGGTTCGATTACCGTATGGGATTCTTCAGCGAGGAAGCGGATGATACGTTTCACGAAGGGCTCCAGAACATTCGGGCCAACATCCTTAGATGGAGGCTGGAGAAAAAGTTCAAGGATAGGGAGGTGAGCGTTCCCGTTGCCCCGATTACCTTTCTGATCTCACCGGAAGTCCCGAAAAAATGGAGGCCCTATGTCAAGGCAGGGATCGAGGAGTGGTTGCCGGCCTTTGAGGCGGCGGGGTTCAAGGATGCCCTGGTCGTCAAGGAGCTTGACAGTTTGGATGAGTGGCAGGCCCACAGTATCCATTCCAACATGGTCTACTGGACATCAAAAAGGGACATGCGGAGCTATGAAAATGAACGCCTTGGCGGCTCCATTCGCTATGTGGTCGATTGGAGGTCTGGGGAGATCCTTCGCGGGGACATCCTATTGGAGGCCCCCGTCCGTGATGTGTCGGAACAATATTTTGTGCGTTCGGCACCATTGGACAAGAGGGCGCAACGGTTCCCCTTCCCGGATGAGCTGATCGGGGCCCTGTACCAACAATTGACCGCCCATGAGGCGGGACATGTGTTCGGCTTGATGGACGGCAATTTCGGGGAACACGCCTACCCTTGGAATAAAATGAACGATAGTCTATGGTTGAGGAAAATGGGGCACACCCCCAGTGTGATGAACTACACCCGGAGCTGTAATATCCCCCAACCCGAGGACAGCATTCCTCCGGAGTCATTGTTGCAGCACGTCGGGCCTGCCGATCGCTACCATATCCGATGGGGGTATCGGGAGTTTCCGGAAGGGACACCGCCAGAAGTGGAAGCGGCCGAATTGGAACGGATGATCCGTTGGCAGGATACGGTACCTTGGTACCGTTTCAATTATGGACGGATGGAAAAGGCCGGTCCGGCCCAAGTGGACGAGGTGACCGAAACCGATCACCCGGTACGGAGCACCGAATTGGCCCTGAAAAACATAAAAAGGGTCATGGCTTTGTTGCCCAATGCTGTGCAGGGAGATAAGGACAATGTGCGGTTGCAACGGCTATATGCAAAGACGGTGGAACTATGGCACGACCATATGGGGCATGTCCTTTCCGTGGTAGGCGGCTATAGGTTGCATTATCGGCCCCTGGATGGATCCGGGGATCCCTATGACCCGATACCCTGGGAAGAGCAGATGGAAGCCTTGGATTTCCTATTGGAGAATGCCATGGATGCCCCTTCATGGCTGACCGAACCCATGTTCCATGTGAAGACAAATTATTCCAGACATGCCGACAAGGTCATGGGACACCAACAATTCCTGGTCATGGATCTGATCGGTGCCCTGCGACTGAAACGAATTGAGCATATGGAAACCCGATGGGGCGAAAAAGGGTTGCTGGAAGCCTACTTGATACGGGTCCAAAATGGACTTTTCAAGGAATTGAAGGGCCATATGGGCCAAGTGGACCCAAGGAGACAGGAACTCCAGATGACCTATATCGATGGGGTGGTCAGTATCCTGCAAAAGAAAAGAACGGGTTTTAATCCCATGGAGACCGCATTTGACCATACCGATTATGGGAAGGGGATTTTGATGCAGCGAATGATGGATTTGAAAAGGGAGATTGAAAAGGGCATCAAACGGAACAAAAGGGGGGCTACTTTGGGACATTGGCAATTGTGCCTAAAGAAGATGGAAGTACTCTGGTAAGCGGTTGTAAAGATAAGCCATGAAAGACGGCTTGGTTGTTTGTTTCATCGGTTTATTTGGATTAGTCGAAAAAGGTGCCCGGCGAAGGGCACCTTTTGTTTGAAGGCCCAATGGGCAGGGATATTAATCCTTGCGAAGTTCCCTGCTGCTGAAGGAGGGTTCCTCATACAATTGATATCCATCCTGGGTGCATGGTATTTGATTGCCGTTGATGCAATTTTCATCTACCATGGTGGTCTGCCACCCCTCGATGGGATGGTAATAGTGGGCCACTTGCAACATGGGTTCCTCCTCGGTCGCAAAGGCCAGTCCGACCGCCAACAGGATGGCAATGGCCGGTAAAGCAAGTTTTACAAATCCAGTTTTCATAGTATTAAGGATTAGATATTGATGCCTACTCTTTTTCTTAGGTTTTCGGCTTCCCCTATCACTGCACAGTATTTTTAAAGTTTGATTTTTTGTTTTCCATAAGTACGATACCGATCAGGGCCAGTACCATCCAACAGGCATTGAACACCAGATGGGATTTCCAGCCCATGGAGGAGATGACGCCCCCACAGGAGCAGGGGATATGTTCGCTGAATCGGAGCATCCAAGCGATATAAGTGGTGAACAGGGCCATCAGTACAAGGGCCCCGTAAAGTGCGGCCAGTCGGAACGCTTTGGTCAAGAGCAGTATGGCAAGGAGGATCTCAACAAGGGGCACGAACCAGGCAACCCACCCCGCAAAGGGGGCTAAGACCCCGGTTTGGGCCAATTGGGCTTTGAAGTCCCCAAGGCCCAAAAGTTTACTGCTGCCCGCATAGACAAAAAGAACGGTGTAGAGGAGGCATATGGCTTCCACGATGGTCCCTTTATATTTTATGTTGCACTGGCCGTTCATTGTAAACTATTGATTTACAGTGGTAAAATTAAGGGGAGCAAAGGATCTGTGAGGGATTATTTAGGCTCTGTAAGGGATTATTTTGAGAGTTTCCGTAGCTGGGTGGGGGTGTATCCGTAACGTTTTTTGAATTCACGTGCAAAGTGGTTGCCCTTTTTGAACCCTACCGTTTTGGCAATGGCAAGGATGGTCCTGTTGGAATGCTCGATCAGGATATGGGCCTTCCTGAGCCGTTCTCGTTTTTGGTATTGGAAGGCCGACATCCCGAAGAGTTCCTTAAAGCCGTTTTTGAACTTGAACTCATTGGTACCGCACAGATGGGCAAGCTCCTTGATCGAAGGCAGTGGCCTGTCCAAGTGCTCCATGATATACCGTTCCGCGACCCTGAGGTTTTCAAAATCCGTGACATGGAGGATATAGGTCTTTCTTTTTTGGGGCTTTGGCAAGAGGTTGTGGTACCGTAGCCGTTGTTCCACTTGCTTTTTCATATGGGGCCCTTGGGACCGGGCATTCCTCGCCATATCAAAGGCGGTGACCATGGTGGTTCCCTTTTCCCTTTCTTTTTGGGGAAAGTGCACGATGTGGCAATTGGCGGGCAGGTGGAGCCCTGTTCGCTCGATAAAGGTCAACTTTACGGTCATTTCCCAAACACGGCCCATGTTTGAGGCCTCCATGAGTTTTTTCCAGCCTTTTTGGGAGTCCTTGGTCAAGAGTTCCCTAAATGGTAGTCCGTTCAGATCCCCTTCGTTGTAGTGCAGCAATGCTTCCACAGAAGGGTTGGTCCTGGTAATTTGCCCGTTGGGATCCAGTTCAAAGAACAACTGTACAATCAGGTCATAGGAATTGTCCAGGTCCACGAACCCTTGGTGCAAAAAGGCGTCCCTGAGTTCCTCGGCTGCACTGTTGGCCAGGAAGGCCAGGGCCTCCAGTTCGTCATTTCTCTCCGATCGTTCGATTTGGTAGAAGAAATATCCATTGGCGATATGGAGGAGTTGGGTGTAAATTTTGTCCAGTCGGTTTTTGTTTTCCAAGCTGTCCATGATCGTGGGTTTCCATTAAACATTTTGTTTTGGATCACACGTGTCGGTTACCCATGCTGTACAAGGTATCCCATTGCGGTGTCCATATCGGGGAACACTTTGGTGGGCACCAATGGCATCTTGTTCGATATGTACTTGGAGTATGCCAGTTCCAGGGGAGTGGTCGCAATCAGCACCAGTTCCTGGACCAATTCCGCCCCTTCGCCCAAGAGATAATGCCGGGCTTCCTTTTCGATATGTAGGATTCCGTTGAATTTGCACAGTATCCTTTGGGGACGGCCCTGCTGTAGACGGAGGCGTTGGGCCACGGTTTCCTTGGCTCCCGACAGGTCAATGGATACCCGCTCTTTCCAAAAGAAAAAGAGGATATCTTTGTCCAACCACATGGTTGCCAGATCTGTTTCCACAAATCTTTTCATCCCTTACATTTTCTAATGGGCGGTTAAATTATAAAAAAATCAAAAATTCAATTAACAGGAAAAATCCCATTTTTTAACATAAAAGGCTCTATTATGTGAAAAAAGGTATCTGTGAGGGATTATTTTAAACAAGTCATGCACACAGGATGGGACAAAACATTGGTTTTATTTAGTTTAATGACCTGTATGTGTATAGGCGACAGACCGTGTTTTGGTACTTGCATGGTGCCCCGGGGTACCTGTTTGGCAGCTACCGTTTTAATGGGCCACAAAGGGGGAGGGGAATGTTGATCGTACCTAAAGTGCCATGCTGACTTTGGAAGATAACGGAGGATTCTTTTGCATGCCATTATAGTTCACGACAATGAAGTATCAAAAATTGTTATCGGAATTCGAGGGCCAGTTGGAAGCCTTGGAAAAAGGGAACGGGGATATCCTTTTTAAGGCGGAGAAAGGCATCGCACTGGTGGAGAAATGCATCCGTAAGCTCCAAGAACAGGTAGTGGGCAAGTCCTTTCCGACCAAGGCCGACGAAATTTATTTTTTCAAGCACGTCAAGCCCCAGATTTTTGGCAAGCTCATTTATTATGTCAGGTTGTTCAATATCGAGAGCAAGCGGCCAAGGGGGAACAATGCGGCCCAGATCAAATATCTCCAACAGCATATCGATAAGTTACAGACCTTTTTCAACGACAACCTTGAATTCTACAATTATTACCGAAGAGGAGCCATGTCCCTGGACGAGCACTATTTTGTCCGGGGGAATCGGGACTTGCGCCTGCCCTTGGAGTCCTTCCATTTTTTGATCGATGACCAGTTCTCTACCTGTCAGGACGGGACGGTGGCCACGATCATGGCCTATGACATGCTCATCGTGTATCTCAAAAAGGAGATCGATGACCTGAACAATGCCCTCGAACCCACAAAAAACACACCCATGGAAAAACCTTCAAAACTATTCTGGACCGGTAGCAAGACCGATCTGATCGAACTTTTGTATGCCCTCCATTCGAGCGGGTCCATCAACAGTGGAACGGCGGACATCAAGGAACTGGCCTCGCATTTTGAGCACTTTTACAATGTGGACCTGGGCAACTATTACCA
>CEVF01029958.1_pt1 | contig 17689 bp, 9 predicted proteins | sample 356441 | NCBI WGS metagenome assembly CEVF01 (sample SAMEA2622765, study PRJEB7988) | marine metagenome | biome: marine biome (ENVO:00000447); feature: surface water layer (ENVO:00002042); material: "saline water (ENVO:00002010), including plankton (ENVO:xxxxxxxx)" | depth 5 m | reverse complement strand
AGACTGACCCGTAACCAGGACGGCAAACTCTTGACCGTCAGTTCGGGATCCGCATCACTTGGCCAGGGACCGGAACTGAACTCGTACTCGAAGAAGGAACTGCGCTCGACCGAGGATGGTGGCGGCGGCCAAACCTTGGGAAGGAACTCAGAGGGACCGTAGACGCAGAGAAAGGAAACCGGAACCGTCGATTGGCCCACGGCAACCGAGGAGAGATCGGCCCCCAGACGAAGCCTCGAGTTGCCCGCGATCAAGTAGTTGTCGGCAAAGGCGCTTGACGCCCCAAGCAGAAGATCGTCCCCACTTCCTCCAAAACCGGCCGATTCAACGACCGACTGAAGGTTGTCTTCGAATAGAGCGACGAATGAATCCCTGCCTCCGGCTGACTCGATTACCTTTGAACCGATCTGGACGGAACCATTGAAGTTCCCGATGGCGAGGACGCTTCGCCTCGTAGCGACGACGTCCCTAATCTGCTCGGTGCCGCTGCCTCCCAACTGAACAAGGGAGAGGCAGTTGCCTTCCCTCGAAAGAGCCCCCACTAGAGCGTCCTGACCTCCCAGGGCGGTTACCTTGTGGCTATCCCATTGGAAGGTTTCTGAAAAGGTTCCGCCAAAAACCAACCGGCCATCGGCCGCCAAATCCAGAAAACCCGCCTCGTCCTTGCCCACGCCTCCTCCGGACCTGAGGTAGTTCAACTGTCCCGTATTCGTAATTTTTCCGATCACGGCGTCGGAAAGGCCTCTGGACGTCACTTGAGCTCCACTCGACGAGCTAGTCCCCCAAAAGCTTCCGGCGAAATAAACGGAACCATCGGAACCGACCGTCAAGGCCCGCACGTAATCGTCCTGAGAACCACTCAGAGGAATAAACCAGTTTACTTCCATGAGATTGAGGGAAGAAACCGACATAACGAAACCATCTCGCCCTCCGGCGGCCTGGCTGGATACCTGGCTATGGCTGAAGGAACCCTCGAAATACCCACCCAAGAGAAGCTTGCCGGAAGAGCAAGCCACGCCAGTCGCGAACTCGTCGTCGACTCCGCCGATGGCCTGCAGGTCAAGCAAGTCTCCGGTCCTGCTCAAGGTCAGAACGAACAGGTCCTTCTTCCCGGCGCTCTGAATTTCCAGAAAACCGGAGGATAGTTTCCCCGAGAAGGATCCAACCAAGTGGACGTTCTCATCCGAAGCGGTCACTCCACCGACAAGATCGATCCAATCGCTCGAGACCAGCTGGAGGATGGATTCGGGTTCGCCCTTGGCATTCAGCTTGATCGCAAAGCCGTCGTAACCGGACTGCGATTGCACCGTCAACTGCCCAACGGCAAGGGAGCCGGAAAACTTGCCCGTCACCATGTATTTTCCGCCCTCGCAGGGAAAAACGTCGGAAACCACTACCGTGGAGCCCAAGTCGATGGAGGTGGAGAAGGCAGGGAAGGAATCGGAAAGTGTTTCCGCGTTCAGGTTATCGGAGATGGAAAGGCTTACGTTGAGGTCCGCATATCCTCCATCCATGTCGAGGGCCCTTACCTTGAAGACCGAAGAGGCATTGGCGTCCGCGGAAGCCGCACCGCCGAGGATGGCCGATCCGTTGAGGTCGTCCTTAAGGGACACCCAGGAAGGAGCTCCGACCAGTTCCATGCGGGCAAAGCCACTCGGGACGGTTGCATTGATCCTGTTATAAAAGCTTAGGTCCTTGGTAAGGTTCAGCTGGAGAGGAGCCTGAAAGGAAGGTCCCGGGGAGGAACCGACGGTGGCCAGAAGAAGGGTGCCTCCGGAGGAGTCGAGCCCATCGAGGACAAGGGCGGCGTCCGTCTTCAGCAGGGTAAAGACCTTGCCGTTCGCATCAGTCCTCAAGTCGGGCGAACTTTCATTTCCGTCCCCCCCCAGATGCTTGCTCCACAGAACCGCTCCATCCTCCTGGTTGAGCTTCTGGAGAGCCAGATCTTCCCGCCCGGCGGAGGCGAAAACAAGGGAACCATCCTCCCCATTGAAGTTCCCCGTAAACCGGTTGAGGACGACGGGATAGCCGAAGGCATCGGTCTCGAGCGCCTGCGGTTCACTCCCGGTGGACATGGCCAAGGCCCACTTCTGCGTCAGACCGGGCTGTAGGGAAAGGACGTAAGGGGATGAACCTGCGGAGGATAAAGTCGCGTCTCCTGAGATGAGGCTTCCCTCGAAGCTCCCAAGGGCATAGATAGCGTCTGTAGAGACGGCCAGATCGACAACCTCGTTCTTGTGCATCCCTTTCAGCCCGAGCGAACTTACCGCCACACCATCCTTATCGAGTTCGAAGACGAATGAATATTCTTCATAACCGGTTTTCTTGACCACTCCACCCAAGTAGGCGTAGTTGGCCGAAACGGCAAGGGCTCGCAGGGAGTCATCCCCCGATCCGCCAAACCTCTTCAGCCATGAGATACTTCCGCTCAACTCGTTGATTCGCCCGAGAAAAAGATCTTTTTCCGCCAGCGAGACGTATTTCCCGATTTCCGTATCCAGCGAACCCGAAAACGCGCCCCCGAGGACCAGGGTGCCGTCGCCAAAGCGTCCAAGCCTCGGCTTGTCCAGGGTACCCGTGCAGGCAAGGGTCTTCGACCACAGAAAGCCGAGGCTTGAATCCAGCTTGACCAGGAAAAGGTTGCTCTCGCCCTTGGCCATTAAGCGACGGTCGCGGTAGAGGAGTGTTCCCTGATAGGTTCCCGCCACGAGGAAGCTCCCGTCCTCGGTGGAAATGCAACCCCCTATTTCGACCTCCTGGCCCGAGAGCGACTGAAAGAACTGGGCCTGGACGGAATTCCCCGTTTCATCGACGACGGAGAGAAAGGCGAAGGAGTTGGGGTTGCTTTCCTGAGCTCCATTCTTGCCCCGGCCCCAGATCAGGGCTTGGTTGGCGAGTGGGAGTATCCCTCTCGCGTCACGCGGGTCGAGCCTGGAAAGGGAATCGACGACAACGGATGAGTTCGTCTCGGCGACCTGAACGAACCTGGTCACGGAGGCTGTGCTGCCCGTCGGGTCCGTCACTACGTATTCGATCCTCTGCAGTCCCGCGAGGAAGGGATCGACTTGACCCGTTACGACCACTGAGGCGGAAAGATCCTGCCCGCCTGAACTGGTAGCGACGTAACCGGGTTCCTGGAATGAACTCCCCGGCTTGATCCTGACCAGGCTTCCACCCTTGAGGGAAAGGGTCGGCAAAGCGACGCTCGTCACCTCAAGGGTAAAATTGTCGTAAGCCCTCTGGACCTCGGCTTCCTTGAAGACGACCTGCACGTCGAAGATGCCCGAGCTTCCCTTGGGAACGAATCCATGCAACTGAAAGAGATCTCTGGAAATCTTGGTGATCTTCAGCCAGGAAGGGGCGGAAGCAAAAGAGGCGTCAATGACCGTGTTGTCGCTCAAACCCGAAAGAGACAAATAGCTGGAATAATCGGTGCCCGCGTCGACCTTGTTGTGGCTCTTGAGCAGCTCCACCTGGATGGAATCATGAGAGGACACAAGGATGGGAACGACCTCAAGTTCATCAAAGCCAAGCCCGTCGGAAACCCTGATGATAAAGGAATCGGCCGCCCCCGAACCGTAGGACTCGTAGGTAAGGCTCGTCGGTCGGGAACCAGTCCCCGCGACCTTGGGAAGACCGTACTTGTGCTTGGAGGAGGGGGAAAGCGACCAGATCATGGAGTCCCCGTCGAAATCGGTGGCGAGAATGGAGGCCAGGTCCACGGATTTGGCATTGCCCGAGGAGTCGAAGGTGAAGGTAACCTTCTCGGGGCCCTGAATAAATGGGGACCGGTTCTCTCCGTCGATCACGAGGAGGGAATTGGCGGTGGAGTACCTGCCCGTGGCATCGGTCACGATGAGGGCGATCGGGTAGCGCCTGCCTTGGATTCCGTTAGGGGGAGTACCCTTCAGAAAAGCGGTTCCGCTCGACTCGTTCAGGTCGGAGATCCCCAGCCAAAAGCCACCCGGACCCTGGGGCAACCCGACGACCTCGATCTTGCGTTTGTCGCCATCCGCGTCTGAGGTCTCGAGCGCGACCTGTAGGCTCGATCCAGTCTTTCCCTGGATAATGCTTGGAACTTGGGAGGAGAAGACGGGATCGTCGGGCACGGGACGAACGACGATATTGACAGGCAGAAAAGCGTAGCGATGACCGTCGAATGCCTTCAACTGGAAGGAATCTTCACCGAAATAATCGGGGGCATTGGAATAGGAGAAAACCTGAGGCCGCAGTCCCGTGCCGTTGACTTCAGCGGTAGCGGCGCTGGAGGGAAAAAATCCCAGGGACCACTCGAGATCCCTCGGCGGGTTCTGCAAACCGGGATCGGGGTCTTGGCCGTAGAAATCCTCGGGAGCGACCCAGCCACGGCTGTCCCCTGGCTTGGAGTCCTCGTCTATGTAGACGATCAACTGGGTGATTTCATCCCCCGTCGAAACGCTCTTGAAGACGGGAGGGTAGTTGTCGATGCGCAGGATAAGGTTGAAAACCTGGGTTGCGAAGGTGCCTTGTGAGTCGGTCGCGGTGAACTCAATCTGGTAGGTACCCTTGTCCTTGACTGCTCCCGTGCCTCTAAGGGTTCCCGTCCCGTTGCCTTCCTGGACGAAGGTCAGCCAGGAAGGGAGAACGGAAGTCACGTTCAAATCCAAGGTCTGCCAATCCCAGTCCGAATCGTAGGAGACAACCTTGTAGACGTATTCCGACTCGTCGTTCCATGAGTAGGTCCCGTCATTCAGGTCCGTTGTGGGGGCGGAGGTAAAGACCGGAAGATCATTGACCGCAAGCACCTCCACGTTGACCATCGCCGAGTCGGACTTGGGCGCGGAGGCCAGAAGACCGCCCCCGTCGGTAACGGTAACCTGTAGGGAATCCTGACCGGAAAAGTTACCGTCGGGAAGGTAGACCAGGCTGGAAGGATCGTTTGCATTCGTAAAAGAGGCCGTGCCCCTGAGAGGACCTTGCGTGACGTTCCAGGTCAAGGACCCGGTCGGCGTTTCGTTGTCATCGGCGGACAGACCGGGAGCAGTCCAGGTATTGGCCAAGTCCTCCGTCATCTGAACGCTGAACTGGGTTCCGTTTATCGAGGGGGGGTAGTTGAGCACTTCGACGGTGACCGAAAAGGACGAACTGACGCTCAAGCCCGTGGCATCGGTCAGGGTTACGGTGATCAGGTGAACGCCCTCGTCCGTATAAACCGGGGTTCCCTTGAGGGTGATGGCTCCGATGGAGGACAAGGCGGATGAGTCGAGGGTCAGCCAGGTCGGTTTGATCGCAACGACCGACGCTTCGGCCAAGCCATCCGCGTCATAACCGGCAAAGGAAAGGTTGAGCAGGTTGCCGTCCACAATCGACTGACCGGAGGGGAAGGTTGAGAAGACGGGAGGATCGTCCACGTTCCGGACGTCGAGGGTGACCGTTACCTTGCTCACTCCGACTCCATCGCTGACGCTCACCTCGAAAGAGTCCGTTCCAGAGAAATTTCCGTCCGGAACGTATTCGAGCCGCTGAATCGTTCCACCATGCCCTTCTGCTACGGCCGATCCATGGCTTGGCTCAATGGAGAGGGCCCAACTCAGGTCCTGCCCATCGGGATCGGAAGCGGACAACAATCCGTCGCCTACCCACTTCACGTCCTCGGTGGCGGTAAAGCCGACGCTGCTTCCTTGAGTAATTATGGGGTTCGAGTTTTCCGTGATTACCTTGAGGGTAAAAACCTGAAGGGCGAAGAGGTTGGTCGAGTCCCTGCCTTCCAGTACGATGAGGTTCTGGCCCTCGTCGTACTCGGTCGGCGTACCGGTGAAACGGGCGCTGCCGTTGCCCTCGTCAACAAAGGAAACCCAGCTCGGAAGCGGACTCAGCACGGAAACCGTGAGGGATTGGTTGCCGTCCGCGTCATAGACGGTCGCATTGTACTCGAAAGGATAGTCCTTCACCGCGATCCCGGTAGTTGAACTGGTGAAGATGGGCGCATCGTCAAGAGGCAAGACGGAAACTTGCACCTCGATCGAGTCCTGGGCATTGACGTCCCCGGAGTCCCGTACCCTGATCACAAAAGAGTCCTGGCCAGTGTAATTGGCATCGGGCTTGTACTGAAGAACCCCAGGGGAGAAACCGCTACCCGACAGGTTGACCGAGCCATGGGCGGGCGCGGTGTCGAGGATCCAATTCAATTGGCCGAGCACACCGTCTTGATCGGTCGCCGAGAGACCGATATCGGGCCAGTCTGAGTAATTGGAATCCTCGTTTATCTGAACTGCGATGGAGTCGCCCTGCGCGATTCTGGGCGGATAATTCGCAGGGACTACTTCCAGCAAAAAGGCCTGACTGTCCTTGGATCCCGCGAGGTCGGTAGCCTCGACAAGCACAAGGCGTGGTCCCGACTCCTCGTAATCGGACCAGCTGGGGGCACCTGAAAAGACGAAGGTGGCCGGGTTGAAGCTAAGCCAACCGGGAAGGTTGGAATAACTGATCGAGACGGAATCGCCCTGATCCGGATCGTAGACGAGAAGTTGATAGCTATAGAGATTCCCCTCGGAAGCCTGCTGGCCGGAAGGCACCGACGTAATCACGGGAGGATCGTTAACCGGGGTAATGGTCAAATGAAAGTTTAGCTCGACGTATTTGTTCATGGCGCCTTGGACGTCGATCAAGCGGATGGTAAAGGCATCGCTCCCGTTGTAATCGGCACTGGGTGTGTAAAGCACGCTCTGGTTGCCGGTGGCGTTGACGTCCAGAGCCAAGGTTCCATGGCTCGGCGGAACGGAGGCATTCAGGTCGACCTGGTGGCCATCCGGATCGCTATAGCTCAGGGGGGGAAGCAGGGCAAGCCAAGCCGCTTGGTCGCAATCCTCCGGAATGGTGAGGTATAGATCCCTCACGAGGGTGCTTCCGTTAACGTCGATCAAAGGGGGTTCGTTGCGTTCCAGAACCTTGAGCTGAAAAGCCTGCACCGAGGAAAGGGAACCATCGGAAACGGTCAGGTCGAATTGGTAGGTCTGGGACGCCCCTCCGCCGGCCGCGCCGATGGCGGGCGCTCCCGTTATGGAGTTGCCGCTGATGGTGCAGTTGGACGGCAGGTTTCCGCCCGTCAAGCTCAGGATCATGGCATCCCCATCCGCGTCGAAAAGGACAATGGTTTGGTTGTAGTCATCTCCTTCCATGGCATCGGGCAGAACGAATTGACTCGGGTTGGAGAAGACCGGACGGTCCGGGGTTCCGTCCACCACGACGTCAAGCTGCACCACGTCGGACTGGGCTCCCTGACTAAGGGAGATGCTGAAGCCATGAGTCCCGCTGTAATTGGCATCCGGACGGTAAGCGAGGGCGCCCGTGCTCGCATTAAGATCGAAGAGAGCCTCCCCTCCCGTCACGTTCTGGTCGATGACCAGCCAGCTCAACTGGCTGGAGAACGGATGAGATCCGTTCAAGTCGAACATATAGGTGACCGAGTAGTTCTGATCCTCCACCTCGGTAAAGTTGACGGACTGCGAGGTGGAACCGGAAATTATGGGGCGCCAGGGAGGCTCGGATGTGGCCTTCCAGCCATCGTTGTAGAAGACCAGGGCGCCTCCCCCGAAGGATTGCACGGTGCCGTCACCCGGGCTACCCACCACGACCATTCCGTTCCTGAGAGCGAAGGCGGCATGGTCCTTGTTACTGGAAGCGGCCGCCTTGCAGTCCAGGGAGGAAATGAGTTTCCAGGATGAAGAGCTTCCATCCTTGCGGTAAAGGTAACCGAAACCGTCCTCGCCCTGTTGCGGGGCACCGACGAGAAGCATATCCTCATAGGCCTCGAGGTTCGACGCAAACAACTGGTCGGCCACCTTCTGGGGAGGAGAAATCTTGGCCACTTCCAACCAGCCGGCCAAGGTGTTCTCAAAGACGTAGACGCAACCGGTGTTGGAGGTATTGGAGTCACCGTTGACGGCACCGACGAACGCCAAATTCGAAGAAAGGGCAACGGAATAGCCGAACTTGTCGTCGACGGACAAACTGGAGGGAGCCAACTTCTGGGCCTGGGTCCATGTCGAGCCATTCAGTTCGTAGAGGTAGGCCGCTCCCGAGTTGCTCCCCGGGCCATCCGCCTGAGGGGCCCCCACGAGAAGCAAATTCCCCGAAAGGGCTAAGTCATGGCCGAACTCGTCCCCGCTCTGGTTGTCGTCGGCTGAGAAAGATGAGACGAAGGACCAAGTATCGTCCGGGTTCTTTTGATAATAGCTCACTTTTCCGCTTCCTCCAGACGCTCGCTGAATGGAAGCAACCACTAGGGCGGAGCCTTCAAGCTCAATCCCCCAGCCAAAGCTGTCCCCAGCCAAGGCATGGGGAGGAGCGTGCCCCTCCCAGAGGGAATAACTACCGTTTGACTCCCTCTTGTAAAGGTAAGTCCTGCCTTGAAAACTCATCTCATCGGGGGCCCCCACGGCAAGGAACCCTCCATCAGACGCCATCGAAGCTCCGAATTGGCCGTCGACGACCGTCGGAGCAAGGGTCTGGACTTGGGTCAAGCTTCCATTTCCCTCGCGATCGAACAGATAGACGGCGCCATCGAGAGAGGATTGGCCCGGCGCGCCCACTAGGGTCTGGTTCCAGTCGTTAACGAGAACCGCATGCCCGAACCGGGCATCGTACAGGCTTAGATCGGGATGTATGAGATGCGAGTCGTAGGGCAGAATGCTCAATTGACCCGTCGTTGCGTTCTGGTCTGGGTTGAAATAATACAGGAACCTCGAGGAATTGGCTTCTGGAGAAAGCGCTAAATATTCGCCGTCTCCGAGGGCATGGTTGTTCCAAACGTCCGGCTTTGCGTAGGCGGACTGATTGTCGTCCCCAATGGAAAGACGAATGCCTCCGCTGGAATTATTTTCAAAGGCATAGTAATTGTTCTCATAGAGAGTTAGCGGAGGGAAGGCTTGCCCGTGAAATCCGGAAACCTCAAAACTGGAGGCATTCCACTCAAAACTGTAGACGGCATGGGACAAGCCGTTTAGATTTTGGGCAGTGACGGGCGGGACGAAACCGAACAACAAAAGAACCGTCAGCCAAAGAAGGCGACGAATCACAATCCCCGAGGGAAAAAGAGCATTAGGGCTTGGCAGCTCGGGCATAACGCTAATGTCCTAAAAAACATAGCAAAATGCAAAGCTTTTAAATGGTTGGCTACGGCTGGTTTGGAAAAAGGAACTTTCCGAGCCCCGATTCGTCACCTCCGCCTCGGAACGGGCCTTACGAAAGGTACTCTCTTGGGGGTGGGGGCACGCTTGACGAAAGAAACTAAGCGAACGGGCTTTGGCCTCTTGACGGTCGGAGGTCTCTTGACCATCTTGGCCGCCCTGGGGATGGGAGCCCTGGGTGCGAACCGGACCTTTTTGGATAAGGGTGCGGCGGGTGCACGAGGGGCACGGAGGTAGTTATAGTAACGAGGCACGGAGCGCACCTTGGAAACCGAGGCTACCCGTGGAGACTTCGGGATTTTGGGAGCAGGCCTGAAAGCCTCGAGGGAAGAAGGGAAAACGATCGCGAAAGCCAAAAGGAGAATCAAACAGCTAGGATACCGGTACCGAAAACTTTTCAACGGGATATTCCTCCTTGAGAGCGTCCAGAAGCTGGTACGTGGGTACGAAATTTTCTAGGATGGGCGTAACCTCTCCCGACTTATGCATTCTGACTTGTGAAACCGTAATTTCCGGTGTCTTGGGCGGGGCGTAGAGAATGTCGTCATGAGAAGCGTTCTCCCTAGAGCCGAAGAGATCTGGGGTTAGGGTTCCACCCAAATGGTCACTCCGGCCTGTCGCCACATGGCAAGTACCGAGTATTTTCTCATCTTGGATATCCTTTCCGGAGAAAGGCAACAACTGAGTACCAAAGCCGAGTTCGCCGATGATTCCGGTAGCCGAATCTTCCGCAAGCTTGGAGTTCCGAAGAGCCACCTGCTCGGCATCACCACGTATCAAAACCGCATCAGTGATGGCTCCTTCCGAGACCTTCATGCCTGCAAGCGTGCCATCTGGAAAACGAAAAGGGAAGGAGCCCTCTGCGCCCTCGGGTACAAAGTAAACCTCGCCGGCGGGGAGATTGGCGACGTCCGGCTTGCCTGGGGGGCAGAGCCCGTGACTCTTCTGGGCAAATTGTCCCCCGCATTGAATCCTGAGAGTTGAGGTCTCTCCAAGGACCTCGAAATCGAGCTCGAAGGCGTCCGCTTGGTCGAGAAAAGAACGGAAGAGTTCAGCTTGATGGCTGACTTTGCGGTAATCGACCGACAGCCCCGAACCAAGGATGATATCGTTCACCCCGTGAAGGGTGGCTCCACGAAAACCGTGCTTTTTGGCCATTGCCGTAAGGGGGGCCGTGAGGGAGTAGTCTGTAATGGCGAGAACAAGGTCATACTTGGGACAGACATCCTCGGTGAAGGTAAGAGAAGCTCCCGAGCGATCGGTTAATTCGTCGTCAGGATCAAGGTTACTGCCGCCGGTCGAGCGAAAAGCCAGAAAATCGTTGCCGAAGTAGCCTAGCCGTTCCGAAACGCCATCCTTAAGGAGTTTGAGGAAAACATCGTGGGCACATTTCTGGACCGCGAAACCATCCTCCTTGAGAAAACTGTGGTCAGACATTAAGGACAAGTCGGGAAGGTCGATGAGTATGCAGATCCGCAAGGGTTTGTCAGGGCTCGGTCCGAAGCAGGTCTCTAGGAGGCGATGCAGGGAAAATCTGGGAAACTCGGTTAGGTCTGGTAAGTACATGTCCTTGCTATATTCAAAGCATTGGAAAACCCAAGCGAAAAACGAGAGAAAAACGGATTTTCCAATCCCCGTAGGAACAAGATTCCGACTTCGGGTCTATTTGGCCTTTCTTCCACCACAAATCCGGCAATCCCTGCCGCTTGGGTTTCTTGTAAGGATTCCCTTCCCTCTCTGATAGAAGGAACATCCAGGCCGGTGGATCTTGCCCAAGCTCGTCACCCAGAAACTAAGCGAGGGCACAAAACCCGATCCACTGTTGAGGGCATTGGGGAGTTGAGGATTGGGACGGGCAAAAGGCTGGGCGACTTGCTGATAGTTGAAGTTATTGCCCCAGACACCTAGGTTCGAGCGCTTGGCCTTGAGCTGGGCAATCACAAAGGGACCATAGCGCCCTGACTCCTCTTCCAAGTGCCAACCGATACCCGCAGCTATGGCCTCGCGCGTGAAGCTCAAAGTTCCGTCCATGAGCAGGACGTCGGCGATCTTGAGATTCTTATCGTCGAATTCACGCTTGATCTTGAATTTCGGAGTCTTCAGGACCAGCTTTCTTTCCGTGAATGACAAAGCATCCCCATAGCCGGGCTGATCCCGACGGGGAAAGGCAACCCCCCAAGCCCTCATCCTGACGACGTAATCACTGGCCTGGACGTCGAACACACCGGGATGCACCACGCGGATTACCTTGTCAAGGGAACCGTTTTGCTCGGCCCCAGAGGGAGAAATCGAGGACAAAGCGGAGCCACTCCCTAAACAAATCAAAGGAATAAGAGGCGGCATCAAGACGAGCATGATGTTTGCTGGGAAAAATCTCACGCGCAAATGCGATCTACGATAAGGAGATTCTCATTCAAGGCAAGGCTTGAGACGATGAGCCGTTAAAGGTTGCATTCACCGCTTCCTGAAACCACCATGGAGCCAACCTCAGCCAAGAAGTGGACAATCCTCCGAGTTCCCCTAAATCAAAACCATCTACCCTAAGTACGCCCCTCTACCATCGCCGTCGAAGAGACTGGAGGGACGACAGGGACCTGCTTGAGGAGATCGCCGGGATCGTAAACCAACTCCAAGGGCCCTACGATTATTACGAACCCTCCACCCTCGCCTATCGCGAGAGAATCAAGGCTTTCAGGGAAAAGGGATACGACATGAACAAGGAAGCCTACTTCCTTGCCATGTGGGTACGCGAACAACTCAGCGAATTGGCCAGACGGCAAGAAAGCTACGACCTCAGGGTTCACCCCCTCGCCTTCCCCGACGACCTCGACCAGACAATTGCCGGAATCGAGATGAAGACGACCCGAAGCGGAATCGAGAAGAAGGAGGAAATATCCCTCAGTACTCTTTTTCCCGATTCCCAGCTAAGGAATTTCGCCCGGGAGAGAATGGACGTCCTTCATCGGGGAGACCTCCATTCCTACCTTGCTTCCCTTGTGGCCAAGGAAAGGGATTCCCTAATGGGAAACTCTGCATCCATCATGGACTTGATCCATATATGCGAACACAAGCTATCCTTGAGAAACATTGAGTTCCTGAAACGTTTCGAGGTCGGGGAAACCGACCTATGGGTTCCCGAATGGGCCTTGGGAATTGAGGTTCGCACAACCTGGGATCCCGACAGGGAGGTAGAATTGACCGCAACGTTGAGTGATACTAACTTCAGGCTCGCCGCTCGTCACCTCGCAGTCGTCGCGCCCGACGACCTGTCCGATGAATCCTTCGACTTGATCAAGGCCATCCAACGAAGGGGAGTAGTGGAAAACCTTTCCGTGATCCGGGTTGGGGATTTTGGGAAATACCTCGACAAGATCAAGGAAGTCGAGGAACTCAAGGACTAACCCTCGGGGAAAATCTCCTCCCTCACCAACCGGCCCTCGTCGTCCCAGAGCCTTCTCCCCTTTAGCTTTCCTGCACTCCAGTACTCCTGCTCACGCAAACGTCCGTTTTTCCACCACTTGGTTCTCGTGCCCGAGAGGACGCCCTTATCGAAAAGAACCTCGGAGGCGGACTTCCCATCCGGGAAGTTCCTCTTCTGAAAACCGTGTGGCTTTCCCTCGTGGAAGGTGGTGCTAAGGGCAAGACTTCCGTCGGGGAAAGTCTCGATGACCGAGCCGGTGAAAGGCTCGTCCTCTAGTCCCATCCGATAAAGTCGACCGTTTTTCTTCATGATGGTCTCTTGCTGGTCTACGGTAGGGTAAGTATCGATGGAGCTGCCGAAATCATCCATGATCTCAGCCAGACTGCGATCATCGGAGATGAAATCGGATGCTCCCTCCTGAAAAACCTCCTCTTCACGTGCAACCGCTGGAGACGCGGGCTCTCTCACCGGTTCGGGTGCGGTGGGGTCCGTTTGCTCTCCCTGATCGGAACATGAACCAAGGAGAAGTAGGGCCAGAAGCATCAACGGGAAGTCAATCTTCATGGATTACATACTTACCGCAGAAACCTTGCAGGTAAACAGAAAAAGATCATACTCAACGCCAGACAGCGTATGAAAAAGCTATTCCTGATCCGCCACGCAAAGTCGTCCTGGAACGACCCTGAACTAAGTGACCTCGATCGGCCCCTTAACCGAAGGGGCAAGGAAAGCGCGCCCCTGATGGCGAAAAGAATGAGCCTAAGCTGGTCCCCACCCGAGGCTGTCTTCTGCTCCCCCGCCCTTCGTACCCGGGAGACCGCTCAATTCATGGCGGAACACTGGTGCAAGGACCGTGAAGTCGTGGTGGATGAAAGGCTCTACGAAAACTCAGCATCCTCCGCATTAGACGTTCTTTCCGAGGTCTCCTCTCAAACCGACTCCGTGGCCTTGGTCTTCCATAACCCGACCATCACCTATCTTTCCAACGTTCTCGCATCGCTCGATATCCCCAACGTCCCTACCTGCGGAATCGTAATCCTAGAGATGGAAAGAGAAAAATGGAGCGAAATCGAGCCCGCGTCCTGTCGTCTTTGCGACTTCGATTACCCTAAGAGAAAGGTATGATTCAACTGGGCTCCTCGCCAAGTATCCTCTCGGCAACAACGAGCAGAGGATCATCTGCCGGAAAGGCGAGATGTTCCGTGGCTTTGGTCTGCTCGGGCAGGGCCATGAGTTTGTCCACCCATTTGCCGAGCTCCTCTCTCGAGCACCCGGCCTCGCTCTGATCAGTCGGGAACTCTATAAGGACTTCCGAGTCATCCGTTCCCGGACAAGGATGCTCATTCTGGTCGTTCGATGATTCGTCTTCTAGGTAATTCTCAATAAAAATCACAACTTACTTTTTTTCATGGCACCTTTAGGCACCCATTTGCGGCTGTGATTCTGATCTACCTCCTGTGGACCGAACCTCGATTAACTAGGGCTGCATCCGTGCAGCTAGGAAAAATAATCGGTTCCTCATGGGCAAACTTTAGTCAAATTCCGCTCTTTTTTCGGATTGCCGATTGGTCTTTTCATTTTCCCCGCAAGAGACAAGGATGCCACCATGAAAAATAATCCCTCCAAAGCCTATGCCGACGAAGATTTCCTGAACAGCCCGGATGCCCGCCCCATCCGCGTACAATGCGAACTGATCGAACCCGACGTCCGGCTCAGGGAAAACCAAGTCGAGAATACCATCGTAATCTTCGGTTCGGCACGGTCCAGAGACTCGAGCGAGGCCCGCAAGGACCTCGATGAATTCCTGGAAAGCGTCTCCCCCGACCCGGACCAGAGGAGTGATGAAGAACGAGCCGATATCCTTAAAAAGGAAAGGACGGTCAAGCTTTCCCGCTACTACGACGAGGCGGTTGAACTATCCGACAAACTGACGGCATGGTCGGAGAAAAAAGAGGAGCCCGACCACAAATACCTCATTTGCTCAGGCGGAGGACCCGGCATGATGGAAGCGGCCAACCGGGGGGCAAGCCAAGCCAACGGCAAGTCGGTGGCCCTTGGGATTAGCCTGCCCTTCGAGCAGGGGGTCAACTCATATGCGACCCCCGAGCTATCCTTCGAGTTCCATTACTTCTTCATCCGGAAATTCTACTTTCTCTACCATGCAAAGGCGATCGTGGTTTTCCCGGGAGGGTTCGGTACGATGGACGAGCTTTTCGAGACCCTTACCCTCGTCCAGACCAAGAAACTGGACAAGCGCCTGCCCGTTTTTCTCTATGGTCGCGACTTCTGGGATGGACTGATCAATTTCGAGCAATTCGTGGAGTGGGGAGTAATTTCTCCATCCGACCTCGATCTTTTCAAAAAGGTGGACGGGGTAGACGAGGCTTTCCGTCTGGTTACAGAATCTCTGACCGCTTGAATCGGGAACGGACAGCTGCTCAAAGCGGATTCAACCCATCAAGGACAACCTCATAATCCTTCGGCAAGGGGGCCTCGAAGGATAACTCCTCCTCCGTCGCGGGGTGAAGGATACGCAGGTTTTTTGCGTGCAGCATGACCCGAGGGAAGGAAAAGCCATCGTTTTTAGAGGGCTTGTAGCCATAGGTCGCGTCACCGGCAAGGGGATGATTGAGAGAGGACATATGAACCCGAATCTGATGGGTTCGCCCGGTACGGATTGAGCACTCGACCAAAGCGAACCCCTCCCGGAATCGGGTAAGTAACTCCCAATCGGTATGGGCGGGCTTACCCCCCTTTTCCGCCACCGCCATCTTCACGCGCACTTTGGGATGCCGGCCGATGGGCAAGGCTATTTCGCCTTTCTTTTTCTTGGGATGACCCGCCACCAGGGCAAGATAGACCTTCCCGGGCTTCCTCTCCGAGAATTGATCGACAAGCGAGCGATGAGCCCTTTCCGACTTTGCGACCACCATGACCCCGCTCGTATCCTTGTCCAAGCGGTGAACGATGCCTGGTCGGTCGGGTGCCCCCACCGGACAAACCTCTCCCCCGCAATGGTGCAGAAGGGCATGGACCAGGGTGTCCTCCCTCGTCCCGTCCCCGGGATGAACGACCATTCCGGCGGCCTTGTCCACAACCAGCAGATCGGGATCCTCAAAAAGGATTTTCAGGGGAATCGGTACCGGACGAAGTGGCTTCACCTGAGGATGCGACAAGTCCACTAGTAAACGGTCACCGGGAAACAGCCTGCTCTTGGGGGCTAGGCCAGATCCGTCCTCACGCCTGATTCTTCCCGCTTCCATTGCTCGCTGGATCTGAGCCCTGCTGCTTCCGTGAAAAGCAGTTGCAAGCACTTTGTCCGCTCTTTCGGGCGGACCTTCCGGACACGAGAAGGGGATATCAGGCATCTATCGAACTCGCATGGACGAGAGCCTGGATTTCCTTCCCAAAGGAATTCTTGAGGGAGGCATCGAGATCCGCTACCGAGAACCCGTTCAAGGCCAATTGACCGAGTTCTTCCCGGGAGAACTCCAAGTGATCGACCAAGGACTGATACTCCTGGTTAAGATCGTTGTTGAAGGAAAGGGGATCATCCGTACTGACGGTGCAGTTGATTCCCTTTTCCATGAAGAGTCGTATTGGATGGTTCTCCATCTCGTCCACCACCCTCAGCTTGTAATTACTGATCGGGCACAGGTCCAAGGTGACGCCCTCCTCCGCCAAAACCCTCATGACGCCCTCGCTCTCCCGGGCAAGCACCCCGTGTTGGATCCGGCGGACTCCCATGCGGTCCACCGCATGCTCCACGTTTGCGGCAGGACCGAACTCGCCCGCGTGGGCCTTCAGGATCTTCCCCATGGAGGATGCCTTTTCCCAAAATGGCTCAGTCCAGGACTCGAGGGGAAGAGTTTCCAGCCCATGCAGATCGATCCCCGCGAGATCATCCCACTTCTCGATGGCTTCCTCCAGAAGAGGACCCAGGAAAGGGGTGTAGGCATTCCTGCTGATTCCAAGGAAAACACGGACTTCCAAACCAAGGGGAACGGCCGAGAGGATGGCAGAGAGAATCTCCCTGCCGGGAATCTTGAGAAACTCCATCATCCCTGCATGAAAACTGGTCTCGACGTACTTGACGTTTTGCTTCAGGTGCCTCGCAAAAATGACTTGGGCAGCCTCGAAATAGCTTTGGGGGGAATCAAACCAATCGAGTGCGTGCTCGATCAGGACCGACTCGAATTGCTCGAAGCTTTCGTAACGGAAGTCCGGACCACGGAAGGTGGGTTGGCTCGAGTACTTGCTGGGATGCTTCTGTGCGAGCAATTCCCATGGGAGTGCGCCCTCTACGTGTAAATGGGTCTCAGTCTTTGGCAACGAGGCTATGAAGTCACGGGTCGCCGACTCGTCCATCTCCAACCTTCAGGATGCCTCGAGCAGGTAATCAGGGTTCAGTTTGGTCAAGTCGTCGGGCTGAAACTCACCATCCTTACGGATCAGCTCACCGTCGAACCAAATTTCACCTCCCCCATAGTCGGACCTCTGTATGCTCACCATATCCCAGTGTACCTGCGACTGGTTTCCGTTGTCCGCCTGTTCATAAGCTTGTCCGGGCGTAAAATGGAAGGAGCCTGCTATTTTCTCGTCAAAGAGGATGTCCAGCATGGGCTCCCGAATGATGGGGTTGAAAGCGATCGCGAACTCCCCTATGAAGCGGGCCCCTTCGTCGGAATCGAGGATCTCGTTGAGCTTTTCCTCATTGGAGGACGCGGTCGCCTCCACAATTTTTCCTTTATTGAAGACCAATCTCACATCGGAGAAGGAAATGCCCTGATAGATGGTGTCCGCGTTATAGGTGAGGGTTCCCTCCACGCTATCCCGCACGGGACAGGAAAAGACTTCGCCGTCGGGGATGTTATGGGTTCCCCCGCAAGCCACCGCTTCTATCCCCTTAAGGGAAAAAGCCAAGTCCGTGCCGGGACCCTTAATCTTGACCTCATCGGCCTCACGCATCCTCTTTTCCAAGGCGGACATGCCCGGGACCATTCTCGAGTAATCCATGCAACAGGCATCGAAGAAGAAATCACGGAAGGCTTCGATGCTCATTTTAGCCTGTTGGGCCATGGAGGGAGTCGGCCAGCGCAAA
>CEVF01154663.1_pt1 | contig 17748 bp, 14 predicted proteins | sample 356441 | NCBI WGS metagenome assembly CEVF01 (sample SAMEA2622765, study PRJEB7988) | marine metagenome | biome: marine biome (ENVO:00000447); feature: surface water layer (ENVO:00002042); material: "saline water (ENVO:00002010), including plankton (ENVO:xxxxxxxx)" | depth 5 m | reverse complement strand
ATTTCAAATCCGCTGCCGTCCGCATTCATCTGGGCAATCCAACCTCCCGGTGCAAGCAATCCGTTGGCGTGACCGTGTGAATCCCCCTGGCGAGGCAGGAGCAAATCTTCCTTCCAATTGCTTGGTATACGACTGGCTTTTAAAGGTGCTGGCTTCGTGTAATTTCCACCCATGACAATCAATTTTTTACCATCGGGTGTTGGGAATATTGCATGCGGGCCATGCTCACCGGCACCTCGTAGCGGAAGAATATGCTTGGCGTCATCCAGCGTGCCATCTCCATCGCTGTCCGTGATAGACCATACACCCGATCCTTTGCCGTTCACATTCGCGAAAAGGGTCCCCTCATGGAAACAAAGCCCCTGTGCGCTAGTCACCGGCACATTAATTTTTGCGGTTGTTGTGACCGCTGAGGGATCATCGATGGTGGCAGGAAACACCTGATATATTCCTGCCTGGCCTTGGTCGCTAACAAACAGTGATCCAGCCGGACCGCGACAAATTGCTACCCAAGACCCTTCTTCCGCCTTGGGAACATGGTAAATCTTCTCGGCATGAAAACCGGGTAGTAAATTTAGCCGGTCAATATCTTCAGCAGTTTGGCCAACCGTTTCGGCGTTTTCCTCTGAGGGGCTGGCATTGTCCTCCGCAACGCTTAATGCCTGATCCAACATCAAGAGTACCAGCACTGCCATCACCGAGAGCCCATGTGTTCTCGCCATTCTATGTTCTCCTGCGCTCATGAGTAGTTCGAGAAACCGTCGACAAATTAGCGTGAAGCACGAGTAATCAATGAAATAAACTGTTTAATCATAGTTCTGGCACACACATCATGAAGTAAAGCGATTCCGGTTATTCGGTCTGTGCTGGTCAGTGATGCTATCGCGATTGTAGCCGTCGTACCCCCTGTCGGCAGATTGTTGTAACGATGATTCCGAATGCGACGAATGAAACAGCGGGGGTTGTATCTGACTACTGTCAGCACAGTTAATCGTAAAGCGGTTTGGATTGAAGATCAATAGAATAGCCCACTCAACCTTACTTACGAAACGGGAAATGCGATGACACGCACACTGGAACGACTTATCACCACCGTTTTGGTTCTAAGCCCCCTTTATTCAAACGCCTCAGCTGCCGTCATTACCGCTGCTAAGCCGCTTACGATCGCATCCAGAGCCCCAGAGACGCACGCTGGCACACAGAATACAGCAGGCTTGGCTTTCGAGCATGCGACTGGTCCATCGGCACAAACCGGACTAACGGGCCAAAATCTTGATGTCCAACACGCGAATGCCGCGACCGACGGGAATAACCCCGAAGAATCGGATATTGAAATCGTTAAGACGCTGCGGACACATTATGTGAACGGACAAATGGAATCGCTGCGAGAAGTGCGGCCAGGCACTAATGGGGCCATGAAAAATCATGGAATGTACAAGCTCTGGGACCAGCAAGGGGGACTGGTTGCAAACGGGAGCTATTGCGATGGGGTCCCCGATGGAAAATGGAAGCGAATTTATCGCGGACAAGATGGGACGGATCTGTTAAATGAAAATCAGGAGGATTTTGACTTGCCTTTGATTTCAACGTTCCAGTTTTCCGACGGAAATCTTGCTGGTGAATGGAAGATAGCAGATGCCTCGGGTCGTTTGGTGCGGAAGTGGAACTTCCGGCAAGGGAAATTGGAGGGCGAAATGGCGGTCTATTTTTCGAGTGGAAGTCGCATGCTTAGCGCTATGTATGAACAAGGGGTGCCCACAGGCATGCATCGAGAATGGACTAATGAGGGCGAGTTGGTAGAGGCACTTCTGTTTCAAAATGGCCGACTGGTCGCCGATGTGGTGCACCGATGGCCCAATGGCAACCTCCAGGCGAAAGGTAGACGATTACAACCCCGCTACCGCCTCACGGTGAAAGCTGATTGGTGGAATGGAAAAATTGCATTTGAATCCAGCGAACCGATCGGCCAGCCTCAGAAGATCGGAGAATGGACTTACTATACGCGTCAGGGTAAGCCACTGCAAAATGGCACTTATGTGCGTGGGGAGCGAGAGGGCTTGTTCAGCTGGTGGTATGCCGACGGGCAACTACAGGCCCGCGGAGATTTCATTGCCGGCGCTCCGCACGGAGAGTGGACATGGTGGTATGAGAACGGCAAAACGAAGACTACAGGCCAATATTATTATGGCAAAGAAACCGGTGATTGGGTCCACTGGGATAACGCCGGAGTTCGACAGGGTGTCTTTGAATATACGCCCCTGCCGAAGTCGTCGTCCTCAAAGACACCAGGTGAGCGGCCCTCAACACAACGAATACGCCGACGTTCTATCGACATACCTTTGACCGCCGATCGAGATGCCCATCAAAACCTGCAGCTTCAAAAGGCAACACGCATCAGATAGAGGAGATATAAATCAGCATGGAAGCGTGATATACTTGGTGCATCTTTAATTCTGGCGATGCCGCCGCAGCATGGATTGGAGCGATACCAACAGGTTCATTCTGCACACAAGGCCATGGCACACGATCCTCGGATAAATCAATTTCTTGCCGGTTCACCCCACGCCGTGGTTGGGGCCTCTACAAATCGCGCTAAATACGGCAACAAGGTGCTTCGGGCTTATCTGCAAGCCTGTCGCGGGGTGATTCCCGTGCATCCTAGCGCTCATGCGGTCGAGGGCATTAAAGCATTTTCGAATCTATCGGCGATTACTGAACCGCTGCACGGAATTTCGATCGTGACGCCGCCGGAGGTCTCGCAAAAAATCGTAGCATTAGCAATAAATCTTGGCGTGCGAAATATCTGGCTACAACCCGGTGCGGAGAATGCGGCAACCTTAGCAATTGCGGAACAAAGTGGAGTGAATGTAATTTCTGGTGGTCCGTGCATCCTGGTAAATCTTCAATTCCGGGAAGAATCGCCATGACATCTCACCAATCTTCAGACGCCCATGAGCTGGCACGGTTGCGCGCCCACGTTCGCAGATTGGAAAAAATACTGCAAGAGCACGGATTGTCGACCGTTGTGCATTGCGATGATAGTCACGACAGGCTTATATCGTTTAACGAGGATATTACTCGTCGTAGTAGCCCCCAAATCGACGCAAAGCTATTGCGCGACATCATTGATTTGCAGGAGCAGGAGCGTACTTTAGTAGCGTACGACATCCACGATGGCTTCGTGCAGGAAGTCGTCGGGGCGAAAATGCTTCTTGAATCTATGTTAGCAAATAACGGGCAGACAGCAGACGAGAAAACCTCGCACCTAATTGAGCAAATCAGGTGCGCACTCACCCGTGCGATCGATGACGCACGTCGGCTTGTTTCCGAATTACGACCGCTCACAATTAATGAGGGAGATATAGTAACGGCCATTCGCTGCTTGATTGCCGAAAAACGCTACTCGGAGTCAATGAAAATAACATTCACTCCTGAAGGTCGCTTTAACTACAACGCCCCCTTGCTTTGCGGAAATCTATTCCGGATCGTACAGGAATCGCTCAACAATGTTGCTCGTCACAGTAAAGCGGCAACAGTGGTCATTGACCTAACCTCAACGGAAACTGAAATTACCATTGCTGTCGCCGATGATGGAATCGGGTTTGATCCAGAGAAGATTGCCCAGAATCACCACGGGATTCGTGGCATGCGGGAGCGGGCTAGGATCTTCGGGGGCGAACTGACGGTATCTTCCGGACTTGGGCGTGGCACAAAAATTATCGCTCACATCCCAGTCATTAATTCTCTGAATGCGGCTCGGGATGAAACTTAATTTGACGTCTCCTCCTTTTGCTCGGTACTAGCATCGATCCCCTGCCCTTCGCCATTACCCGCACCCACAGATAATCCAGCGCGTTGCAGCACTTTGTCCGTGACATCCACGCCCGCACGAGCAAAAGCGACTTGTCCGGCTGAACGAATGAGAATCAAATCAAATCCAAGGTCATTGCCGACTGCACTGATAGGTCCCTTTGTCTTCTCAGCAAGCACACGACGCAGCCATCGGCTTGTTTCCTGCATTGCCGTCGTATTCTCTTTCTCGACTTGAGCGAGCTTTCGATTGCGGTCGAGCTGAAGCTTTTGTAGCTCTGCTTTTTGATCTTCCGTGAGTTTGGCCGGATCGCCGCCAAATCCTTCCAATGTCGATTCAAATTTTTTTCGAGTATCAATATCAACCCGCTGCCAGGCCTGCTGCAATTTCTGACGTTTTTGATCAAGTTGGTTACTAATGCCCAGAGACTCAGAGAGCCGCTGCATGTCGACCAACCCGACTCGGGGCTGGCTCTGCTGCACCAGTTCGGCAGTCGTCGTCCCTACGCTATTTTTACCTTTCGCGTCATCTTTGCAGCCGACGCACATCGCCAAGCTGCTGGCCAAAAAGATAAAAACGAATTTATTGAGTCCCAGAGACATATTTTTCCCCATACGTGGTTTCAGATTTTATCTGTCGGATTTGGCGGTGGTGAATATCTGATGAGCCGGATTACCTCCTGACACCAAATAAGCGACTAAATCCAGCACTTCAGTTGGGCTGCTCCTTCGCAGTAAGCCTTCGGGCATCGGTGAGATTTTCAGTGGAATAATTTCAACCTCACTCCGTTGAAAAATTTGAGGCTCACATTCTGCCAATGGATCCTCGACAAGATAGATGATCTCAGGATCATCTTGCGGAACCAGTACACCTGCGTGAATCTTACCGCTTTCAAGGTGCTCTACCTCAGCCTTCGCAAACTTCGGATCAATTTTCTCTGAAGGATACATAATTGATCTTAGAATTTCGGTGGGCTTTTGATTCTCAGCAATTTTCGAGAGTTCCGGTCCGACCCGACCACCTTTGCCCTCAATCATATGACAAGAGATGCACGCCCTGGAATAGAAAGCGGCACGCCCTCGATCAAAGGAGCGGGGCTCATTGGACGCAAGCAACTGTTCAGCTAATGCATTAAATTGGTGCTCGTAATTTCTTATCCCGAGCAACGTTTCTTTTGATGGAACCCCATCTTGAGAAGCCATAAATTCTTTCGGGTCTCGAGTAACGACCACCGCGGCAAACATCTTAAGCCAGTGCCCGGGAAAGGTACAAAGTAACGGATACACTCCCTCTTCAACGGGTGCTATGAACGCGATGGATTCGGTACCACCGCTTTCAACCATTCCTGTATGCTGCAAGACCTCTTCGTTATCAGGTACGTACTGTCGCTCGCCCGCTCCTTGTCGTACTGCAAGTTGATCCGCTGCGATGCCAACGGTTTCCATGGCCCCCGGACTGACAAGAACGAGATTATGCGGCATGTTGTCTTCGTTACGGAACGTTATTTCCACAGGCTGGCCCGCCTGAAGCACAAGTACATCCTTGTCAAAGGCCATCTGCTCTCTCATCGCAGTGACCGTAATTTCTGCGACCTCCAAACCCTCGAGACGTGCTTGTATCACCAACTTTTTTTTGTCGGAAACTATTTCGGCCAACATGCTTAGCAATTTTGCGATTTGCTTCCCTTTTGATTTGGTTCGTTGCTGTGCGGGCAGCTTGTTATAAATTGCCATCAGTCGGTCGGCCAATGATTCAGCCGAATCGTGGTTGAATTGGCTTATATCTCGCGCCAGAAGACTTCCAATTGCTTCCGCTTGGTGTGGTGTTTCCAAAGCAGTAGTCAATAGTTGAAGAATTTCCGGACCGTGCCCGGGAACCACCGCCAGAAAACGAAGATAGTCTTGACCAGCTACCGAATTTCTAAATATCTCACGACCGCGCATAAAAAGATCTTGTTTTAAATTCGCGCTATTCAGCCACTTTCCTGCTGCAAAAATATCGGCTACATCGCCACCTGGACCATTGGCAAGCTCCCACGCCCGGCCAAGTTTTCCATCAAGGCCTGCGAGCGTGGCGAGCGCGAGCCGCCTGACCGATTTTTGCTCACCATCACGGTACAAGCCTTTGAGTGCTTTTCCAATTTCCGCTCGCTGGGTGGGGTTCAATTCGTGCTGCGGGAAGATGGCACGATAATCCTCCAGAATCGAATCCCACTCACGATCAGATGCGGGCTGGTTGTTCTGTCGCGGATCCAGTTGCACTCCCTCTGAGTCCAGTCGCTTGACTGCGAGAATCCACTCATCGGCCAGAGAGTTTTCATTTTTCTTCGCTAGACCGGTTAAACCCTCAAGTCGATACTGGCGATCAAGCCCGATTCGTCGCAAAAATGCACGGTATACTGCGTCAGACCGTGTGAGACAGATTAGTCGATCGGAGTATTGGATTTGAATCACAAAATCCGCATGTTTGGGATTCTCTGGAAGATTGATATCTATTAAATCCTCACAGCCCTCAGGGATTGCATCGGATGCAGCGACTGGATTTCCTGTGAGCCCGAGAACGTTAAAATGCACGACACCTGGGAAAATCAGCAGAAAAAACATGAGGATTTGAAGCCGCGCACCGTGCGCAACGTTGCGGCACAAGGAGAGCGTAATCGCTCCGGTAACCGGAAATGGCCGCACGTGATTGAAGAAATCCACCATGAATATTTGCAGGATAACACATGCGAGGGACCCCAACATATGTTAATACCCGGTTGTTCCCTTTTCAAATTGGTTTTGCAAATGCAAGAGTGAGGCAAATCAACCAATGCGATGCACTTGTCACCGTGTTGCCAAAATTTCCAAAGCCTTGCAGAAACTGCAGATACCCAAGCGTAACACGGACCACCTAAATTGCCTACAATCTAGCTATGCAGATGTTTGCATAACAGGGAATAAAAAATTGATATTGACAGTCCGTATTGCCTTAGCCTACATTCCCGACTTCATTTCAAATCGGACGGAAGCGGCAGTGGAAGCCGCTGCCGGAGAGTACAACGTTGCGACCTCCCGCCTAGTGAACCCACCTCATTGATGCTCTCGCGGTACCGTTCGAACGCCGACTTACATTTGGAGGGATTCCCAAATGTCTCAGACGACAGGAAATCGTACGCCCACCTCACTACCCACCCCTTCTGTGGATGAACTTGCGGCACTTGAAAAGCTTGAAGCCGCTCAACAACTTGCTGAACAATGCAAAGCGCTTGATGACGCTGAGTATTCGGCGGATGCCGGCAGTGCATATCGAGAAGCACTTCGACTATGGTTACGCTGGAACCAGGCGCACGACCAGATAACGCGCACGCTTTTCGAAGACGGCAAGCCAACGCAAAAGCTAGAAGACGTCATGGATCAACTCGACAGCATGCGTAAGCAGGCAGTCGCGCTGTCCGAGGGTCTTATTAGTCAGTAGTTTGTGGAGTGAATAATCGCTTCGTTGGCAAACACCGGTTTTGCCCCGATTCCTATGCTGCGCAAATACCGGTAGAGTTAATGGTCGGCAAAAAATTATAATATGTGAGGGATTTCGCCAGTGCGACTTGTCGGAAAACTGGAAAACGCGCTACAGGCTGGTCGGTTCTCAGATTTCTTGCTCACAAAGACGATCGACTCCAAAGTAGAACCGGACGGTGATTTATTCGCGATCTGGGTCCGTGACGAGCAAATGATTGAACAGGCTCGCGAGTTGTTCAAAGCATTTCAGACAGCACCGGAGAGTTCGTTATACACGGATGCAACAAACACCGCGCAGGCGATTCGTAAGAAGGAATCTCAACGCAAGCGAGAGATTGAAAAAAAAACCGTTGATGTCCGAAAAAGTTGGACAACCCCAAAGCTCTCGCAATGCCGCGTAACATTAATTCTTCTAATTACAGCTTCGGCCATCTCGGTTGCAACGAATTTCGGATCGAGCAAACTATTTTACGAATTCGCTCTCGTTGCTAGCCCATTGGAAATTATAAAGTCAGGGCAAATATGGAGATTGGTAACTCCAATCTTTCTGCACATGGGCTGGCTGCACCTGCTGTTCAATCTGTACTGGACATATCAGTTTGGTCTATTGCTTGAAGCTCGCTTGGGCTCTGGCAAAATATTGATTTTGGTGTTTATTGTTGCAATCGCATCCAACGTCGCCCAGTTTTATGCTTCAGGGCCGAGTTTCGGTGGACTATCCGGACTGAATTATGGATTCTTCGGATTTCTCTGGATCAAAAGCCGTTTCGATCCCGGATCAGGATTGCACATTCCCGAGAATCTTGTGATCTTTTTTATGATCTGGCTCGTGCTTTGTGCAGTCGGTCTATTCGGTCCGGTCGCAAACACCGCACATTTTGTTGGCCTGTTAGCCGGTGCAGCCGTTTCAGGCCTGCCATTGATGATTCGTCGATAGGCAATTTAGACGCTGCCAGGAAGTTGTAACGCCCACGGGCAACGCGGTCCGGGGGACAACAATTTGGCCAAATTACTCGAACTCCGTCGCATGACACTTGAAATGCCAGTCAGTCACGTACCAACACTTCGCATTGGCACACTGGTACAAGCCGAGCATGCCGTTGAAACGATTAAGGCGATTTTACCGCATGGATTCGAATCATTTCAAATAACCTTCGGTAGCAACCTCGGCGAGACTGACCTGTTCGCAATGGGCAAGCGAATCTTAGATGTGCTAGCTCAAGCAGAACACAATGCGGTCATCAGTGCATTGGGTCTGTATGGAAACCCACTCACTGACCCGCAAACCGCAAAAGACTGGCAGCGCATTATTGAGGCGGCTGGCGCATTTGGCACTGATATCATCGCTGGTTTCACCGGAAGAATACCGGATCGCCCGCTACCTGAATCGATACAGGCCTTTACCGCATGTTTTGGCCCCCTTGCCGCACGTGCAGAGGACCATGGGGTTCGAATTGCTTTCGAAAATTGTGACATGGGCGGCGACTGGGAGCGGGGTGACTGGAATATCGCACACTGTCCGCGTGCATGGGAGATGATGTTCGATGCCGTACCAAGCGATTCGCTCGGCCTGGAGTGGGAACCATGCCACCAGATGATTAGTTTTATTGACCCTCTTCCACAACTCAAGGATTGGATCCAACGCATTTTTCACATCCACGGCAAAGACGCCCAGATAGATTGGGATGTAATCCGTAGACATGGCATACGGTCGGGATTGCCCTTCGCTTGGCATCGCACACCGGGTTTTGGCGATACCGACTGGATCCGTTTGATCAGCCACCTCCGGCAGCATAGCTATCAGGGCTCTATTGATATTGAAGGCTGGCACGATCCAGTTTATTGCGACGCCCTTGAGATGACTGGGCAGGTACATGCATTACGCTATTTAAAAGAATGTCGCGGTGGCAAATTTATTCCAAATCCTGAATGCTAAAATCGCAATTCACAAGTCCTTCATCATAAATTTGCATTGCCCCCTGATCTCGGCTGCCCTAAACTCCCGTCATGGAATTACAGCGATCGCAGCCACACCCACTTGCGCTAAATTACGGCGAAACAATTGAGCGTGTAATTGCGCAAAGATGGATCGCCACAACAGGTATCATTTTTTTCCTCGGCTTTGTCGCGATTCCGCATGATATTGCCCTAGCCCGTTTTTTTTCCGATGGTCATTTGCCACGAGCAATCGAAGATGTACTCGAACGGGCAGAGACTTTTGCGCACGGTATTGGAATCGCCGCTATTCTGATTGTTTTATATGTCGTTGACCTCTCCCGGCGATGGGCATTTCCAAGAGTCATTCTGGCAACGGTAACCGCTGGGGCAGCAGCCAATGGATTCAAACTGCTAATCGGCCGATTGCGGCCTCACTCGGCTGATCTTTCGACTCAAGCGGCTGACACATTCACCGGCTTACTTCCGTTGTTCTCTGTCGGAAGCAGCCACCGTGGCTGCCCCTCAGCGCACACGACAGTCGTTTTCGCTTTTGCCATCGGATTGTGTTGGCTCTATCCGCGTGGTAGATACCTTTTCATTACATTTGCTCTGCTGGCAGCCATGCAACGTCTCGCGGCGAACGCTCATTTCCTCAGTGATGTCTGCTGGGGAGCAAGCCTCGGGTATTTCATTGGCCGGGGCTTCGTGTGTGGTCGTCTTACCGGCCAGCAATTTGATCTCTGGGAACTGCGACAATACGCCAAGCGGGTTTACTCGTCCGGTAAATCACCAGAGGAGTACCAATCAACGCAACGACATCGCCGAGCCGCTTAATAAGTTGAAAGGAGTGCAAATTCGTATACCACGTCACATCGTGGTGTTTTTGGAAAAACCTTTTTATTTTGCGCGGCCGACAAAGATGCCCGCAATCGGCAAGATCTCAATTACATCTTATTCAGCGAAGCATCCTTTAGGATTCTTCATTCCTAGCCCTCGATTGCTTATTTAACAGGCCGTTTCCCTCTTCATGCAGCTGGCTCGGCAGGTACAATGAATTTTGTCGTTTTGCAGAACCTCGTGGAAGTTGAAACGTAAATACAACTCAAAAAGGAGCAGGGAATAAATGGCGGAGATGATTCGGGCTAATATCAGCCGGCCTTATCTTTTGCGATTGGTATTGGTGTCCTTATTTAGTTTAGGTCTAGCCTTCTGGTGTGTTTATGACGGACTGGTTACCTACCCGGCACAACGGGTTCGAGCAATTAAATACATTGAATTGCTTGATAATTCGCTCGGATTAATCCGTCAGGAATCAGATAACGCCAGTCAATCGCTGGGCGCATCACTTCCACCGAGTGATTGGTCCTCTAAACGATGGACCGAGGAGACAGAATCGGTGCTCCTCGACCAGCGCAATGCTTCGACCGCTGAGCAGAGCACCTATTTCCTAAAACTTGCTTGGTTGTATCTCAATGTTCCTGGGGAGCCCACCGGCGAGGTGACCGAGGCCGATCGCTTGCGGATTCGTTCAACATTACGTAAGACCCTGATAAAATTCTTTAAGGAGCCGGAACAGTATTCATCCTCAAATACTGACGCAATATCCCGCACAACAAATTTGTTTGAAAAAGCCTGGTCTGAGGAATGTGAAAAAAACAACTGGCCCCTGGATTATCCTGGCGAGCCGAAGAACCCTTATGCTATCGATCAACAATTTTATATGGCCGCCGGAATTATACCGTTTAGTCTGTTTTTTATTGTGACGTGGCTACGGCAACGGAACGCATGGGTTGAGGGAGATGCAAAAGGATTGCGTAACTCACGCGGGGCATCGCTTGAGTACGATCAGATCGAATCATTTAACAAGAAGCGTTGGGACAAAAAAGGGATTGCCTGGGTTCATTACAACGATGGGGTCTCGAAGCGTCGTTTCCTGCTCGATGATTGTAACTTCGAATATAAGGCAATTCGCAAGATGGTTCGAATGGTTGAGGCAAATATCGACCGTGAGCAAATAACGGGGGGGGAACCGGAGCCCACGGATTCCATCGACGCGGATAACACTGCCACAGACTGATTCGCTCACTATTAAACAGCGATTCTTTGGGTAACAGCCTCATAGCGCTGGTGCGTATACGCAACAAAGACGATCGCCGACGGTATTCTTACGCCGGCCACAAAGAGGGCTTTATTTTCGACCAAACCGCAAAAAGCTTACAAAAAACATTCCGATTAGAAACGGAACGATCGATCGTGGCTCGGGAGTCGAGCCGGTCGTGATAGAGTTTTGATAATTATATACCAATGAAAAACTGCCTGTTGCCGACGTCTGGAAGATACTGGCTACGTTCCCCCGCACATCATTTGCTAGACTTGCACCGCTAGCCTCTATCAGCATATTAATTGTTTCAAGTCCGCCTGCGGGGCCATCGCTGTCGGTGAATTCATCGTGTATTAGTAATCGAATGACAGGATGAAACGTGTAAGCCATTGCCGTCGAGAGAGTCTCAGAATCCTGGCCTGTTAACCCGGTCAACATTTGGCCGGAAATGTTATTGAAATCATTGACGCCATCAAATCCGGGGATATTCCAAAATGTGCCGAAATTCGCCGGCATGATGGTCAGTTGAAATCCGTACTGCTCTAAAAAGGGATTGTTTGGAAAAGTGCCGGCGATGTTTGCCGCAGACCGAAGCGAGATGTCGTTATGTGTGCCTGATAGATTTTCATACCCTGCGTTCGCCAAGATCTCACCATCGAGAATTAACTCTACGGATTCCAGGGTACCGAGAGTCCCGTCAAACTTGTTGAGCGTTGCTGTCTTTTCCCAGTAGGTGGTGTCGAGCGGATAGGAACCGGTCTGAACGACTTGGCCATCATTGGCGCGCGCCGGTACGGCCAGCAGTGAGCATACAGAAAAAATCAGAATTGCGAGGCGTTGTGTGACGTACATAACAGGGCCCCATCAATACATCTTAAGGCGGGATATCGTTCTCAGAGACTAGCGAAAGTTGCAATCAAAGTCGACCCCCATGGATAGGGGGTGCAGTCAAACGCAAACGACAGCTCAAGACAGTCGAGCATGGATGTCACTTATGTGACTCATCGTATGCTAAATGGTCCGCCATACGACGATCGAATGGCTACTTATTGGACCGATAGCATTCTCTCGCCAAGTCTTCAAAAGCGTTTAGGTAATGCTGCTGCAATGGCCGCTGCGATTTTTCACTGCGAGGCGACACTAACGCGTAACGTTCTGCATCGCGATCGACTCCGTTCCCGCTTTGCCCAAGAACGGTGATCCAAAACGAATTACTATGAGCCGGAGATTGTGCAACATCATTCAACGAGGCTTTTCAATAACAATGCCGGCATCCACAGGTGAAAATCCTTTTGGCCACTGTGGCTCAGATCCCCTTACGTAACGAGCGCCCTTCCAGACCGCTCGATCCCAATGCAACACATCGCGAATATCTGCTCCATTTAACTGCGCTCCCGAGAGGTCACAACTGCGAAGATTTGCCCCGCGCAATGTGACACCTCCAAGTACAGCGCCGTGTAGGTTTGCGTTTCTCAGATCAGCCTGTTGCAGGGTAGCATTGCGTAAATCTGCAAAACTAAGATTCGCCCGGCGAAGATCCGTGTCTTGTAAGGCTATCCAACGCAAATTCTGGCCGGGCCCCAGGCTTCCTGTTCGCGGATGAACGCTACCGTCAATTTTTTTTAGGGAAATCTTTTCCCCATCGATTGTTTCGTAAGTAGCCCCTCCTGCTTCAACAGACACTGCGAGCAGCAAAACAAGCAGAATTATAAAAATAAATCGCATGACCTCCATTATAGAGGCCACAGGGAGGCCCCATGCAGCCGGAAGAAATGTTCCTAAAATAAAGGGCAATGATAGTAATTCATAAACCAGGAGCCTTAATATGCATCGCTCGCTTCTTTTTTTTCTGCTCATGCTGCCCCTCATTTGTACGACCGGCGGTCGCGTGTTTGGTGATGCGGGTCCTCTGCCAGTAATCAGCGGCGTCTCACCACAGCCTTTCGCGGCACAAGCGATACGGATTGCAGATGCTCTCGAGTTTCTTGGTCGTCCACTATCACCGGAGAGCCGGAAAGCGCTTGACCAAGCGATTCACCAGGCGGACGACAGTTTGGTTGCCTCCGCTATTCAACAAATTTTCGATCCGCTGACTCTTGCATTTGTCACCATTAATCCCGAAAGTCGCGTTAAAGCCAGCAGGGGACTCGCCCCGGCAAATCTGCTGCAAAACGGTTGGCGGGTGTTTTTAATCAAAGTCCATAACCGGGCGGGCGTTACTGCCCCCCTGAGGATTGAAAGCTCGAACGCCGCACCGATTTTTCGTCGAAGCCGATCTTCTAGCAAACCGAACAACCCATTTAATCCAAAGTTGCTACGCGAGAGATGGCTAAGTATCGAAACATATAATAAGCCCCCTTTGACCCCCTCCCTAAGCGGCCTAGCAGTTGAGTATCGGATTGCATTGCTTTACAGTCGTGACAGCGGGAAGCGTGAGGCAACCCTATCATTCAATGTCGGACAAGGCACGCAAGACCTGGGATTCCGAAGCGATGTGCCTATCCTCTTCGACTGCCAACCCGCCGTGCCAGTCAAGCTACAGGTATACGATCATGACGGTGAACCCACTACCGGACAATTTATTTTTCAAGATAGCGAAGGACGTATATATCCCGCCCGATCGAAACGCATGGCGCCAGACTTCTTCTTTCACGACCAAGTTTACCGTCACCACGGGGAAACGGTTAACTTACCGCCCGGAAAATATAAAGTCACGTATTCTCGCGGTCCCGAATACCGCGCTCTCACGAAGGAAATCGTGGTCCCAGAAACTGATGACCACTCTGAGTCTTTTCACCTGATTCGGTGGATTCATCTAGCCGCGAAAGACTGGTACTCAGGCGATCATCATATTCACGCGGCAGGGTGTGCCCATTACGATGCGCCCGATCAGGGGGTCGATCCCGCTGCGATGATGCGTCACATTCTGGGCGAAGACCTCAATGTGGGCTGTGTTCTTTCTTGGGGTCCCTGTTGGTACCACCAAAAGCAGTATTTCTCTGGCAAACTCGATGATCTCTCTAAGCCCCATTACCTCATGCGCTATGACGTGGAGGTCTCTGGATTCCCCTCCTCACACGCCGGCCATCTCTGCTTGCTAAACCTAAAGGAGGACGATTTCGCCTACGAAAATCCACAGAATTTCAACTGGTCTTATGACAACGAAAAAGGGAACTTCCAGGGAACTGTCACCGATCGCCTCGGACAATGGCCGAGTTGGAACCTGCCCATTCTGAAGTGGGGAAAACGGCAAGGAGGAATTGTGGGCTATTCACATAGTGGTGCTGGTTTGGCAGTAAAGGATCACACGCTCCCGAATTACATTATTCCACCGTTTAACGGTATTGGAGCTAACGAATATATAGTCGATGTCACTCATGATGCATGTGACTTCATTTCTAGTGTAGATACGCCATTACCTTGGGAATTAAATATCTGGTATCACACCCTCAATTGTGGCTACGAGTGTCGAATAAGCGGTGAAACTGATTTTCCTTGCGTTTATGGCGAGCGCGTGGGGCTGGGGAGGGTTTATGTAAAACTGGACGACGATCAACCACTTACGTATCAGGCGTGGATCGAAGGCATCCGTGACGGGCGCAGCTATTGTACAGACGGCACCGCGCACTTATACGATTTTGAAATCAACGGGCTCGGAGTGGGAGAAACCAAAGCATCAGAAAGATCAAGCGTTCTTAGAACTAAATCGGGCGAACCACTGCAAATATCGGTGAGCGCCTCCGCGCTCCTGCCCGAGTCGCCGCAATCGAACATTAAATCTCGGCCGTTAACGCACAAACCGTATTGGCATGCCGAGCGGGCGCGCGTTGATCAAACCCGAAATGTAGCAGTTGAGCTTATCGTTAACGGCTATCCGGTCGAAACCCAAGAGATTCTCGCCGACGGTACCGTGCACCCACTTAAGTTTGAATACAAACCAGAACGTTCTAGTTGGGTCGCGCTGCGAATGTTTGCCGCGGCCCATACGAATCCTATCTTTGTGGAGGTAGACGGGAAGCCGATTCGTGCTAGCAAACGCAGCGCGCAGTGGTGCATTGATTCGGTCGAGCAATGTTGGAAGCAGAAAAAACCGCGGATTCGCCAACATGAGTTGAAGGAAGCAAAGCGAGCGTATGATTATGCAAGTGAGCAATACGAAAAACGGCTCCGAGAATCCTTTGACGACCTTCCCAGCGATTCTTCCACGGGGCAGAAATGATATTCGGTAATGCTTAACGATATTATGGATTCGACGGATTGTCTTAGCACTGATTTCGTGGTGTTTTAAGAGTATTTCTGTTTCGCGCATTGGGGTGCGAAATAATCGCATCCAATTTCTTGCGTTCCGTCGTTCAATTTGTACATTACATGCTGCGATTGAGAAGACGCAACTTTACTACGGCACGTCCTTTAGGATCAGTCAGTGTGTGTAAGCCTTTGCTTTCGAACGCTGCGATTCTCACCGGTTGACCAACTGGAAGCGTTCGTGCCGTAGTCACAAAGCCCGGTCTGCCCGGCCCGGGCCAGGAACAGAGGATAATTGTAAGCATGCTTCGGCATTTCTTGACCTTTTGCGCAAGCAAATCTAGGGAATCCAAAAGATTGGATCCGCGGCAGACGCGTGGCACGTATGAAGTGCTCGAGCAGCGGACATTGTTAACAGCAAGCGGGTTTCTCACTGATTTCGAACTCACCCAAAGTTCAGAAACCACTCAGATTGTAGGTCGGCTGTTTCACGACGCGGACGGTGACGGACTTCAATCCAGCGATGAATTGGCATTATCGGGCTGGCGAGTTTTTGTCGATGACAATCGAAATGGTATTTATGAGTCAGATGAAATTTCAGTCACCACCGGTTTTGATGGCGGATATCAATTATCAAATATTAGTGCGGGCTTGCACGTTATCAGCGTTGATTTAGCCGACGGATGGGAATCATCCGGCGAAATGCCAGCATTGTGGCCCAACGCAGCATCGCGGTCGGATACAGGTACCAACTTGCTACAAGACGCACCGCAGCAAGCGACCGATAACATTGTTCAGGCACTTCAACGAGACCACTATGCTGAACAATTAGTTGTCCAGATCTCCGATCGTATCCTCTCCGATGAGAATGCGCTTGAGACAATACGGGAGAAGCAAGCCCTTCTGGGGCATAGTATCATTGAGCAATCTCAGTTTGGGTTGGAACTTTGGGACGTCGGACCGTCACTCCACGACGCATATAGCCTTTGGTCAAGCGACCCCGGAATAGAATACATAGGGCCAAACTACGAGATCACTGACGCTCAGGCGCAACCGAATGATGAACTATTCGACGTAATGTGGGGGCTCGATAACACGGGTCAGTCAGGTGGTTCTCCCGATGCCGACATCGATGCTCCCGAGGCATGGGCGATGAACACAAGTATCGCGGAGGTGGTTGTCGGTGTAATCGACTCCGGCATTGATTACACCCATCCGGATCTCGCGGCGAACATTTGGACCAATCCTGGGGAAATTCCTGGGAACGGTATCGATGACGACGGCAATGGCTTTATTGATGATATCCATGGCTGGGATTTTGTTGACGGGGATGGTGATCCCATGGATGGCGATGGACATGGAACGCATGTGGCGGGAACCATTGCTGCACAGAGTAATAATGCGATAGGCGTTGCCGGAGTTGCAACCAATGCAAAACTTATGGCGCTTCGGTTTTTAGATGATTCTGGAAACGGCTCAATTTACAACGCCCTTCTTTCGCTGCAGTACGCCACAATGATGGGCGCAGATATTACGAATAACAGTTGGGTCGGCGATTCCTATTTCCCCGGAATGCAATTTGCAATCAACCAGGCCGCAGAAGCAGGAAGCCTCTATGTTGTTTGTGCTGGCAACGGCCGGAACAACAACGATACATCACCGACATACCCAGCAGGTTATTTGGGGGACAATGTTATCTCGGTCGCGTCTACGACCGACAAGGACGTGCTATCGTCTTTTTCGAATTATGGCGCAACAAGCGTTCACGTCGCAGCACCCGGCTCGAACATTCTCAGTACAAAAATGGGGGGCGGATATACTACAAAAAGTGGTACCTCGATGGCTGCACCTCATGTGGCGGGCGTAGCCAGTCTGTTGTTATCAAAACGCCCTGATCTAACCCCAGCAGAAGTGCGTGCTGCAATTCTGCAGGGATCCGATCAAGTCACCGCTCTTAATGGTAAAACAATATCCAACGGACGATTGAATGCGGCTAACGCGCTGATGCAAGTTGCCCCAACAAATGGAATGTTTGTTAACGTTACTCAGTCGACACTTACAATCGATCCGATTGGCGTCGTCTCCACATCGTCACAATCGTCCACCTACACGCAGATCATCGATGACGGAGACACAGGATTTTTTCAATCCGGGTT
>CEVF01154213.1_pt1 | contig 17797 bp, 14 predicted proteins | sample 356441 | NCBI WGS metagenome assembly CEVF01 (sample SAMEA2622765, study PRJEB7988) | marine metagenome | biome: marine biome (ENVO:00000447); feature: surface water layer (ENVO:00002042); material: "saline water (ENVO:00002010), including plankton (ENVO:xxxxxxxx)" | depth 5 m | reverse complement strand
GTAATACGAATCCCCAGGGACTTTCTCTTGAGGACCCTGTTCTCCTTGTTCACCTCGGCCATGGTCCTGCCTATGCCATTGTCCACAATCTCTATGGTCACATGTCCTTTGTTCTTATGTTTTACATTTATCTGTATTTTCTTGTCCCCGGTTTTAGGGGATAATCCATGCCACAGGGAGTTTTCCAAAAAGGGTTGCAATGTCAACGAGGGAATTTTGATATTATCCACATTGATATCCTTTTCCACATCTATTTTAAAATCGATCTCATTGGAAAACCGGATATTTTCAATGTTCATATAAAGCTCCATGGTGTCCAATTCTTCCGACAAAGGAATTTCTTTTTGCGAGGAGGCCTCTAAAATTTTACGGACAAGCTTGGAAAATTTGTTGAGGTAATGTACGGCATTTTTCTGCTCGTTATTGATGATATATAGCTTGATCGAGTTCAAGGAGTTGAACAAAAAATGTGGGTTCATTTGGCTGCGCAACATCTTCTGTTCCAAGGTGAGCACCCGTCTCTCGTTCTTACTCTGGTATTGGCGATAGAGAATATAGAGTATCGAAGAAATAAGACCAACAATCAGTGCACTGACCAGCAAGGTGGTTTGGTTTTTTTTTAATTTGAGGCGAACAATTTCGTTTTCCTTGGCAAGGACCGCGATCTGGTTGTTTTTCTTGTCGTTTTCGTACCGCACGATAATATCGTTCATGTACCTAAGATTGGTGGCACTCGAAATCTGCTTGTCGTACTCATCAGCTTTTTTGTAGAACTCGTAGGCTTTTTTATAATCGCCCCTTGCTTTTTCCAAATCCGATAATTTCTCGTAAGCATACAGTATATTGCTTGGGATATTTCGGTTTTGGGCCATTTGTAAACCTTCCAGAATAAAATTTTCCGCCCTTTCAAAATTGGATAACTTGGTGTGAGCCCAACCTGAATTGATATAGACCAAAGAGGTTATGGAAAAATCACCTATTTTTTTGGATTCTTCTTGGAGTGGCTCCAAAAGGACCAATGCCAAGTAGGGCATATCTTGTTTGAGATAGATTTGGGCCAGGCTGTTCTTGCAGATCACACGGCCAATGTTGGAATCAATTTCTTCGTTATAGGCCAACGATTTTCTGTAGTTTTCGAGAGCTCCTTCCAAATCGCCCTTTTCCTCCAAGCAATGCCCAATATTTTGATGGTTGATTGCCAGCCCAAGTTTATTGCCAAGCTCCTCTTCTAGTTTTAGTGCCCTCTCAAACTGTAAAATGGCCAAATCATACTGTTCCAGGGTTTGATATAGGTTCCCAATGCCATTTAAAGCAACGTTAATACTTCTTTTGATGTGGTGGGAAGGGTCTTCTACCTGTTCCGCAAGTTCCAGTGCCCTTTGGTTATAGTCCAAAGCGGATTTTATCGCGTCGGTACGCCTATAGACCACTCCGAGCATATTTAGGCTTAGGACCCTAAAATCTATATTGTTTACTTCTTCGGAAATAGCGAGCGCCCGCTCGTGGAGGGTTACAGCTTTTTTGTATTGGGAAATGTTCCTGTACTTCATTCCCAACTGGTTAAGTGCATAGGCCTGCCCTTCGGGATAGCCATTTTCTTCGCTCAATTTGGCAAAATACCTTAGTAGTGTGGTATCCCTCTTTTCCGAATAGAGCTCCTTGTCCAAAAACTCATAGGTCTTGGGCTGTAAATGAACCAGAGTTTCTGCTTTTTCTACAAATTCCTTGGGGATTTCCTGTGCGGACAATGTTTCGAAAACGCACATGAGCAATAGAAAGAACGACATGGTTCTTTGCATTCGATGTAGGCTTTCGATTTGTTTGAAGTTTTCTATAGGCACAGGAACATTATGGGATTAAAGCATATCTAAAAAATCGGATTTTTTTTGCCGGGAAACCGGGATTTTATGATTGGATTCCAAAACAACGTAACCGTCTGTTTTTAGGAATTCCTTTATCTTGTTCAGATTGATAATATAAGAATTGTGGATTCTAAAGAAGCTGTTTTCAGGTAAAAGAGCATTTACTTCCTTTAGTTTTTTGGTAAGAAGAATCTTTTGTCCATCCGTCAAAAAGATAGTGCTGTAATTCCCGTCGGACTCTGCATACAATATATCCTCACTGTTCAAAAAAACCAATTTCCCATCCGTGTTGATGGTTATTTTTTTGCTTTGGGAATCAGCATTGAAGTTGAGCAATATTTTTTCCAATCGCTCAACCGTTAAGTTCTTGGCGTTGAATTTTTTGATTTTGGCAATGGTTTCTTCGAGATCATCCGAATCAATAGGTTTCAACAGATAGTCGATGGCCTCGTTTTTCAATGCCTGTAATGCATACTGGTTGTAGGCAGTGGTGATTACAACGGGGAAATCTTTGTTTTTAAGATTTTTTATAAACTGAAACCCGTCCATTGCAGGCATTTCAATGTCCAAAAACAAACAATCTGGAGTGTTTTGTTCCAAATAGGCCAAGGCTTCTCGTGCATCGGTAAAAGATGCAATTATGTCCACTTCATCGCTTAAGTTGGTGAGTTCCCAGCTTAAACTCTGTAGGGCCTTGATTTCGTCATCAACTATTACAGCTTCTAGCATAATATAGAATAGGTTATATCAAATTTAGAATTATTCTGTATATAGTGCTAAAATTATGTGTTAATGGATATTTAGCACGTATAATTGGTATAAAAAGTAAAATCAAGGGAAATACTGACGGTGATAAGCCATCCTCTGTGCAGCGGTACGGATTTCGGCTACAAATACGAAATACGAAAACCGATTATACATAAAAAAGTGCAGTTTATACATAGAGCCCACGGCAAAGCTTTTTTGTTATATATCTTCGGGGTGTCGAAAAAATAAGACGATCTAAATAGCCATAAAATGAGAAAGTGTGCAATATTGTTCCTGATTTTGATAATGGCTTTGATTTTTGCCGCAGTATCAGAAAAGAATAGCGCCGAACTGAGTTCGGATTGGAATAAAGTAGTTGCAAGGAAGTAAGCTTGCAATCTTGTTATTTGCTCTTATAAATTTTGTATTACCAATAATTGTACGGCCACAGCAACCAATCTCTTGATTGTATAAACCGCTTGCACGATTAAATCTTCAGTTTGGTCACAATCTAGATTTGATTTTAGGTTTCGGGGGAACTACCTAAGACAAAAAAAGATTATTATGACCATGATTGAAGGGGCCGTACTCTTGGTAATATATATATCATTAAACTGTTCATCATAAAGGCAAGGCCGAATAAGTCAACTTATTCGGCCTTTTTGTTTTGGCAAATGCAACTTCCATAACCGCATAAAATTGTGGGCAGGGCTAGATGTCAACATTTTCTGTTAAAAACTTTGTATCTGTTACGCAATTCAGGTCTTTAAAATCTCGAGGTATTTTTAAATATTTGCAGCGGTTGTGCCAGACTTAATAAGTTTTACAATAAACCACTTTTTGACGATATGACAGCAACAGTTCTTTCTTAAGGGAACTGATGGATTACTGTACGATTGCCGTCAAGGAACATAATGGTTCGGTATGTACAGTTTTTTGTACTGATTTTATCGGTACGTGTGATAGTGTTTATTGATCTAATACCTCGGATAAGTTCACCCCACAATAGAACATCCGAGGTATTTTTGTAAATAAAAAAGCCTCCAATGTGGGAGGCTTTCTGATTTCATGAAAAACAAAACCTATAATGACCAAGCTTTTCCATTGGTCAATGAATTGACATCGCCACAGGCAATATATTCACCGGGTATGGGTAAATAGGCCAATACTTCTTCACCAACATATTCAGTGTTTTTATAGGCCCAAGTGGCTAGGTCCCTAAGCTCGTGTGCAAATGAGATACGGGAGATCTCATCGTCCAAGGTTGCTTCACCACCTTCCATAATGGCCTGCATATAATTCATAATGGCTTCGGTATGCAATTCCTCTTCTTCGTCGGTACGTTTTTTCAAATACTTGGTAAGAGCTGGTTCAATATCTACCGGCTCAATATCCATCAAAGTTTCTTTGCCAGAATCGGCTAAAATTTTGTCGTAGAACTTGTTCATTTTCATAATGACAAAATCCCTTTCTTCCAATGGCAATACTTCGTCCAAATAAGCATCTATAAAAACATGGACGTTCAGTTCCGTTGCAGATGGAGTATCTGTTTTAGGAAGAATCACGTCCAAGGTCTGTGCCATGGCATAACCCTTTTCTTTGTCCAGGAAACTGGGTGTCCACTCGGCATAGGCCGGTTTGTTCTTACAGCTTTGCAGTAACGACAATAATGTGGGAGTGGCCACGGCATAGCCGAAAGCCAATCCCATATTTTTAAGTGCTGATCTTCTTTCCATTATATATTTCCTTTTTTAAGTTCTTGAGCGGCGTGGTTGGCTGCTCTTGCAGTAAATGCCATGTAGGTCAACGATGGGTTCACACAACTTGCTGAGGTCATAAACGCACCGTCGGTAACATAAACGTTTTTACATGCATGTACTTGGTTATAACCATTTACAACCGAAGTTTTTGGGTCACGCCCCATACGGGCAGTTCCCATCTCATGGATTCCAAGTCCAAGTGCGTAGGGTTGGTCATAAGGAGTTATGTCCTTTGCACCGGCCTTTTCCAACATTTGAACCGCTTGGTCCTGCATGTCCTTGCGCATATTGATTTCATTCTCCCGAATTTCTGCATCAAAAGTAACGGTGGGCAAGCCCCACTGATCTTTTTTGTCGTAATCCAAGGTCATTTTGTTGTCGTGGTAAGGTAGAATCTCACCAAAGGCAAGCATGTTCATTGTCCATCCCCCGGGAGTGAGTACTGCATCCTTATAATCTTTGCCAAAAGAAGCTTCTGCGATCAATTCTTCGTAGTTGCCTCTTCCTGCACCACCTTGGTAACCGTAACCACGAACAAAGTTTTTCATGTCACTGTTGCCACCTAGGTTTCTAAATCGGGGCACATAAATACCGTTGGGTTTTCTGCCCTTGTAATATTTGTCCTCAAATCCTTCAAATTTACCCGAAGCACCTACCAAGAAATGATGGTCCATTATATTGTGGCCCAATTCGCCGGAATCGTTGCCCAAACCATCGGGGAATCTGTCGGATTTGGACTGCATCAAAATAGATGTGGATGCAATGGCCGAAGCACAAAGAAATATCACCTTGGCCTTGAACTCGAATTCTTCTTTGGTCTCCCTGTCAATAACTTTGACACCCGTAGCCTTTTTGGTATCTGGGTCATAAATTACCTCATGTACAATAGAGTCTGGCCTTAAGGTCATGTTGCCCGTACGCTCGGCGGCGGGCAAGGTTGAGGAAACACTGCTGAAATATGCTCCGAAAGGACATCCCCTAATACATCTATTTCTAAATTGACAACGTACCCGTCCGTCGCCATCAAATTGTTTGTCACTGTTAATGTGGGCCACCCTTCCCGCAGTGATCACACGACCGTCAAAATTTTCGGCCACTTTTTCCCGTACATGGTTTTCCACACAATTGAGCTCCATCATGGGCTCAAACTTTCCATCGGGTAGTTGCGGCAAGCCCAAACTTTCACCGGAAACACCGATGTAACTTTCAACTTTATCGTACCAAGGTGCAATGTCCTTGTAACGTACGGGCCAATCCACGGCTATACCTTCATTCTTGTTGGCCGAGAAATCAATATCGCTCCAACGGTAACTATGGCGTCCCCACATGATCGAACGTCCACCTACATGGTACCCACGCATCCAATCAAAACGTTTTGTTTCATTGTACGGATGCTCCAGGTCGTTCACAAACCAATGCTTGGATGCAGCCGAGGTTGTATAACCTGTTCTGGATTGCTTTTCTTGTTTTTTGATATCTTCTCGGGTTGCTTTGCCCGCATGAGGAAAATCCCAAGGATCCATATTGGCTGTAGGGTAGTCTTCGCGGTGCTTTACCATGGGTCCACGTTCCAAGACCAAGGTCTTTAGGCCATTTTCGCACAATTCTTTGGCCGCCCAACCTCCGCTGATACCCGTACCTACCACGATGGCATCATAGGATTCCTGCTCCTGATTGTAATAAAACTTGCTCATTTATTCGGATTGTTTAATTGCTAAATGTATTAATTATTAAATTAATTTTCTACATTTAATCCCTATGTTTATTGAGAATTCAGCACTATAACGTTGTAGTTTTTGGATTTTGAAAGAAATTAACCAATGTAAAAATATGAACAGAAGTAGTTTAGCACAAAAATGTATTGTTACACTAATTACAGTGGCTTTTTTTGGGGTTTATTCCTGTAAAGAAAATCCTAAAAAAGAAACAGTGGATGAGAAGATCGAGGAAGAGGTGACCATTGAGGAATCCAAACCGGACATTAAACTCTCTTTGGCGCAATGGTCCATGCATAAAATGATTCTTGAAGAGGGGGTAGACCCATATACTTTTGCCAAAAAAGCCAGTGAATGGGGTTTTGAAGGGTTGGAATATGTGAGTGCCCTTTATTATAAAGAACTCCAAGCAGCCAATTTCTCGGAAGAAGCCATGAACAACTGGGTGGAAAAGAGCAAGGCCGAAAGTGAAAAATACGGTTTGAAAAACCTTTTGATCATGGTGGATGGCCAAGGCGATATAGCAGTTGCCGACGAAGCTAAAAGAAAAGAAGCCGTTGAGAACCATTATAAATGGGTAGATGCCGCCGCCGCTTTGGGTTGCCACTCCATTCGGGTAAATTTGAACGGTAGCATGGAGCCGGAAGTGTGGATACCTGCTTCCGTTGCCGGACTCACCCAATTGGCAACCTACGCCAAGGAAAAGGACATCAATATAATTGTTGAAAACCACGGAGGACCTTCTTCCAATGCGAAACTATTGGCCGAAGTGATGGAAAAAGTGGGCATGGACAATTGCGGAACACTGCCCGATTTTGGAAATTTCTGTATCAAGAGAGAGGCAGGCGATTATTATTCATCCAAATGTTTGGAGGAATACGATCGCTATAAAGGCACAAAGGAATTAATGCCATACGCCAAAGGAGTAAGTGCCAAGTCCTATAGTTTTGATGAAGAAGGAAATGAAACCAGGGTGGATTATCCAAGAATCATGGAGATTGTATTGGATGCTGGGTACGAAGGTTTTGTGGGTGTGGAATATGAAGGGTCAGAATTAAGTGAAGAAGAAGGAATTTTGGCAACAAAAAAATTATTGGAAAGAATATTGAAATAATCCACCTATATAAAAGATGAAGGGATTTTTTCACCAGCTCCTGGATTACAATTTTTATTGTAACAAAAAAATCATACATCAGTGTAGGAACCAAGACGAAGTTCCTGAGGGCTGTGTTGGACTTTTTGATCATATACTCAATGCCCATCATATTTGGAACCATAGAATATTGGGAACCCCGTCCGAGTTTGGGCTGTGGGACCAACACGATATTGATGCATGGGAAGACATCCATTATGAAAATCAACGTACCTCTTTTGAAATTGTGACCAATACGGATAATTTTGACAAGCGCGTGGAATATGTGAATAGTCGGGAAGTCCATTTTTCGAATGAAATAAAGGACATCCTTTTCCATATCATCAATCATTCCACGCACCATAGGGGGCAGATCATGGCGGTGTTGAGAAATTCAGGATTTGAACCCGAACCTTTGGACTACATATTTTATAAACGATAACTACTAACTAAATACTTAACATGAATATTAAAACCAAATTTCAGCTGTCCTTTATGATGTTCCTCGAGTTCTTTATTTGGGGCGGTTGGTTCGTGACCTTGGGAACTTTTTTGGGCAATAATTTGAAGGCTACCGGAGGAGAAATTGCCCAAGCATTTTCAACGCAATCATGGGGAGCAATCATAGCACCATTTATCATTGGATTGATTGCGGATCGGTACTTTAATGCAGAGCGTATTTTGGGTGTACTGCATCTCATCGGGGCATTTTTAATGTACCAGATGTACCAAACCACTGAATTTTCGGTATTCTATCCCTATGTTTTGGGGTATATGATTTTATATATGCCGACTTTGGCCTTGGTCAATTCCATATCATTCAATCAGATGAAAGACCCTGCTAAAGAATTTTCCCCTATCAGGGTCTTTGGGACAATAGGTTGGATTATTGCAGGTCTGGTGATAAGTTATGTCTTCGTCTGGGATTCACCGGAAAGCTTGGAAGCAGGAATGTTGAAAAACACCTTTTTAATGGTTGGGATAGCCTCGGCAATTTTGGGACTGTTCAGTTTTACATTGCCCAAAACACCCCCTACGATAGACAAAAGTGAAAAAGTGACCGTTTCAGATATGTTGGGATTGGATGCCCTGAAGCTTCTAAAAGATAAAAACTTCTTGGTGTTCTTTATCTCGTCAGTATTGATATGCATTCCACTGGCATTTTATTATCAGAACGCCAATCCGTTTTTATCTGAAATTGGACTTGACAACCCCACAGGGAAAATGACCATAGGTCAGGCCTCAGAGGTTATTTTTATGTTGTTGTTACCATATTTTTTTACCAAGTTCGGGTTTAAAAAAACAATTTTGGTTGGTATGTTGGCCTGGACAGTTAGATATTTGTTGTTCGCCTACGGAAATGCCGGTGATTTGGCGTTTATGCTCATCATAGGAATAGCTTTGCATGGAATATGCTACGATTTCTTCTTTGTATCCGGACAGATTTATACCGATACCAAAGCGGGGGAGAAATATAAAAGTGCGGCCCAAGGTTTGATTACTCTGGCGACCTATGGTGTAGGAATGTTGATAGGATTTTGGATAGCAGGTCAAATTACGGATTCCTTCCTGTTGGAAGATGGCAGTCACGTATGGGAAAGTATATGGATTTATCCAGCAGGATTCGCTGCGGTTGTTTTTGTCCTGTTTGCATTGATATTTAAAAACGAAAAAGTAGAATATAAATCATAAATAAAACATGCCTAAAAAGATTAGACTTGGAATTCTTGGTGGTGGTGGCGATTCCCTGATTGGAGTATTGCACAGGGTTGCCTCTTTCATTAATGACAATTACGAAATTGTTGGTGCGGTCTTCAACCCAAACCTTGAGGACAGTTTGGCGTTTGCAAGGGAGATAGATATTCCCACCAATCGGATCTACAAGGATTTTGACACCTTGGTAGAAGAGGAGATGAAACTGCCCGAAGATGAGCGTATCCAGGTATGTTCTATCCTCACTCCAAACTTTCTTCATTTTCCGATGGCAAAAAAACTGTTGGAAAATGGATTCAATGTCATTTGTGAAAAACCAATGACCACCAGCTATGAGGAGGCCAAAATATTGCAGGAAACCCTAAAAAAGGCAGGAACCGTATTTGCGGTCACCCATACCTATACAGGTTACCCAATGGTGCGTCAAATGCGGGAGATGATCAAGGAAGGGGTCATTGGAAAAATACATAAGGTCGATGCCCAATATTATCAAGGTTGGATGAACCCCATCATACATGACAAGGAAAAACGAGGCACTGTTTGGAGGCTCGACCCCAAAAAAGCGGGCATCAGTTCTTGTATGGGCGACATTGGGGTGCATGCCTTTAATATGATAGAGTACACCACCGGATTACGGGTACAATCATTATTGTGCGATTTCAATTACCTGTATGACGACAACCAAATGGATATGGACGGAACAGCCCTCATCCGGATGGACAAGAACGTAAAAGGGGTCATCAGGGCCAGTCAGGTAGCCACAGGAGAGGAAAACAACTTGTCCATTGCCATTTATGGTCAAAAAGGTGGACTAAAATGGGAACAGGAAAACCCCAATTATCTTTATAAATTGAACGATCCCGAACCATTACAGGTGTACAAACCTGGGCACGAGTACAATTCTGAACTGTCTTTGGCGGGAACCAAATTGCCCCCGGGACATCCAGAAGGTATTTTTGATGCCATGGCGAATATTTACTTGGGAGTTGCCAAGGCCATTCGTGGTGAAGCGTATGACAGCGGGGAGTTCCCAACCATGACGGACGGGGTCCGTGGGCTTAATTTTATAGAAAACACCGTGGCTTCGCACAAACAAGGAAATGTTTGGGTTGATATGGATTAAACCACATCACCCCAAAGTACTATTTATGGCTGCTCAAAAAGGGTTCGTCAACCTGAACTTGTTTCAGGTTTTAATATTCCGAATTTCGACTAATGAGATTCCGAAATAGATTTAGAACGGGCGTTTTACACCTTTTCGAGCAGCCATTATTTTTTATAGAGCATTTCAAATTCTTCAAATACAACAATCATGCTTTCCTTTGGTTCGGAACCAAATTCAGCCAGTTCACGGGCGTATCGATCCCAATGTGTTTTCTTCCAATACGCCAAGCTTTTATCACCATCACCCTCTAACCGGGCATGCTCTTCCCGAACGCTAAAATAGGGCAGTAGTTTTACGGCAGTGGTTCGGATGACACATTTGGCGTTTCCGTCCCAATCGGTCACCACATAAAAATCACCGATTTTTGGCAAGGCCTCATTGCGTAGCTGAATACCTTTTAAAGAATGGGAAGTGGCCCTTTTGATTTCTTTACAAACCAAATCGGCACAAAGATTGGCGTCCTTCTCATTGTCGCCAAAACGAATCACTTTGGGTGCATCCTTAGAGGCAAACTCCAAATGGGCATCCAAAAAGTCGCCCCACAGATTTCGGGCAGAAGCGTTTTCCATAAGTAGTATTTATAAAACGGTAAGCTGTTTTAATTGTTATTGAATTCCTATATTTATGTCTTACTACAGGCGATGTAAAAATAACACAGTTTTTTTCTTAAATATAAAAGATAAATCCCAATTAAATATGGATTTATAAATTCCTTAAAATCAAAATTAAATGAAGACAATAAAAGGACCGGCCGTATTTTTGGCCCAATTTGTGGACAGTAAACCACCATTCAATACGTTGGATGGTATATGCAAATGGGCCTCCGACCTTGGTTACAAAGGGATTCAGATACCAACGACCGAATCATTCCTGATAGATTTGGATAAAGCTGCAGAAAGCCAGGATTATTGCGATGAACTCAAAGGGAAGATTAATTCCTACGGGTTGGAAATTACCGAATTATCCACACACTTGCAGGGACAATTGGTTGCGGTACATCCCGCTTATGACATCATGTTCGATAATTTTGCACCGGATGCCCTAAAGGGCAAACCCAAGGAACGGACCAAATGGGCGGTCGATCAAGTAAAAAAAGCAGCGACCGCCAGTCGACGGTTGGGACTAAAGGCCCACGCGACATTTTCGGGTTCGCTATTATGGCATACCATGCACCCTTGGCCACAAAGACCGGATGGTTTGGTGGAAATGGGCTTTGAGGAATTGGCAAAAAGATGGATGCCCATCTTAGATCATTTTGATGAAGAAGGTGTGGATGTATGTTACGAAATCCACCCAGGAGAAGATTTGCACGATGGGGATACCTTTGAACGCTTTTTGGAAGCAACAGGCAATCACAAACGGGTGAATATCCTTTACGACCCAAGCCACTTTGTGCTGCAACAGTTGGATTATATTGAGTACATCGATTTTTACCATGAGTTCATCAAATCTTTCCATGTAAAAGACTCCGAGTTTAACCCAACGGGCAAAAAAGGAGCGTTCGGAGGCTATAACGATTGGGGGGACCGTGCAGGTCGATACCGTTCCTTAGGTGATGGCCAAATCGATTTCAAGACGATTTTCTCCAAATTGACCCAGTACGGTTGCGATGTCTGGGCAGTTATGGAGTGGGAATGTTGCATCAAAAGCCCAGAACAAGGGGCACGTGAGGGCGCAAAATTCATCAAAGACCATATCATTGAGGCAACCACAAAGACCTTTGACGATTTTGCCGGAGGCGATGTAGACGAACAAAAACTAAAAAATATTCTGGGATTATGAAAAAAACGATGCTGTTCCTGACACTGGCCATAACTTTTGCCTGTAAGGACAAACCAACAGAAAATAAAAAAGAAGAAGTAAAAGAAGAAGTTGAAATATCGGAAGCAAAGGAATCCGATTGGATTGTTCTGTTTGACGGGACCTCTTTTGATGGTTGGCACATGTACAACGGAGGAGAAGTCACCGAGCCTTGGAAATTGGAAGACGGTGCCATGGTCTTTTATCCTCCGGAAAACAGGGAAGAGGGTGTTTCTTATAATTTGGTAACTGACAAAGAATTTACCGATTTTGTTCTCACTATGGAATGGAAAATATCCAAAGGGGGCAACAGTGGTATTTTCTGGGGGGTCAAAGAAGATGAGAAATATGGACAACCGTATTTAACGGGTCCGGAAATACAAGTATTGGACAATGAGAGACACCCGGATGCACAAAACGGAGCAGATCGTACCGCCGGTGCGCTGTATGATATTGTGCCGCCATCGGCCAATACCGTGAAAGAGGCTGAAGAATGGAACTCTGTTGAGCTAATGATCGATCACAAGGCCAACCAGGGACATGTGGTAATGAATGGTACCAAAATTGTGGAATTCCCGCTTCAGGGCCCTGAGTGGGATGATTTGGTGGCTCATTCAAAATTTGCAGATTGGGAAGGTTTTGGTATGTTCAAAACCGGAAAGATCGGATTGCAGGACCATGGTGATGTAGTGTCCTTCAGAAATATTAAAATAAAAGAATTATAAAATATCAATATTTAATTTAAGGGTGCTTTAGGCCTTTGCAATCTCCTTGTTTACGGGCCAGGTTGCCGGAAGTGGAGCCTACAACTCCATCACACAGCAAAGCCTTCTTAAACTTTGGGGCCATTGAGATACACATGATGAGTTATAAAAATGGTTGGGTCAGGGAGCTGGATTAGTTTTTTATACCCATACCTCAATATAGATTCTTCAAAGGCCAAAACCTATTTTGGTTACCTTTGGCAAAAATTATCATACATATATGATCCAATCCATGACAGGCTTTGGGAAGCACGTTGTTCAGCTTCCTTCCAAGAAAATTACCGTTGAGCTGAAATCGCTCAACAGCAAAAATTTGGATATCAATGCCAGACTTCCACAATTCTATAGAGAAAAGGAGCTGGAACTTCGTAAAATGATTGCAGGTGCTTTGGACAGGGGCAAAGTGGACTTTAACCTTTATGTTGAAATTACTGGAGAGGAAACCACGGCCGAGGTGAACAAAGGCGTGGTAAAAAAATACATGGAACAATTGGCGGACATTGCCCAAGGGGATGATATAAAGCTATTGGAAATGGCATTGCGTATGCCCGACACCCTTAAAACGGACAAAGACGATATTGACGAGGAAGAATATAAGGCCATTAGGGAAGCATTGGAAAAGGCCCTCTCCAAAATAGTGGAGTTCCGCAACGAAGAAGGCAAAGTGCTGGAGCGGGATTTTATTATGAGGCTCAAGAATTTGAACGAACTTTTGGAAGCGGTGAAAGCCATGGACCCTGAGCGTTTGGCAACGGTAAGGGAACGATTGGAAAAAGCGGTTGCCGATCTCAAAGTGGAATTGGATGCCAATAGGTTTGAACAAGAGCTGATCTATTATCTGGAAAAATATGACATCACGGAAGAAAAGGTCCGTTTGGCCAATCACTTAAAATATTTTGAAACTACCTTGAACTCCAAGGATTCCAATGGGAAAAAACTAGGGTTCATTTCCCAAGAAATAGGAAGAGAGATCAATACCATAGGCTCCAAGGCCAATTATGCCCCAATGCAGCAATTGGTGGTACAGATGAAGGATGAATTGGAAAAGATCAAGGAACAAATGCTCAATGTACTATGACAGAAGGCGGTAAACTTATTATATTTTCAGCACCTTCCGGGAGTGGAAAAACTACCATTGTCAAACATTTATTGGATCAACCCGAGTTGAACTTGGCCTTTTCCATATCCGCAACCTCACGTCCTCGAAGGGCAAAGGAAAAAAATGGGGTCAATTATTACTTTATGTCCGTTTCCCAGTTTAAAAGACATATAAAGGATGGCGATTTTTTGGAATGGGAGGAAGTGTACCGCGATAATTTTTATGGTACGCTAAAGAGTGAAGTGGAACGACTTTGGGCAGAGGGCAAAAATGTAATTTTTGATATCGACGTGTCCGGTGGATTGCGAATCAAAAGGAAGTTTCCAGAGAAAACCTTGGCTGTTTTCGTGAAACCTCCCAGTGTTGACGAACTTAAGATCAGACTGAAAAAGAGAAGTACCGAAAGCGATGACAAGATAAATATGCGGATTGCAAAAGCATCCGTGGAATTGGCCACGGCCCCCCAGTTTGATAAGATCATCAAGAACTATGATCTTGATGTTGCATTGGACGAAGCACATAAGTTGGTCGCAGAGTTCGTAGGGGCCGAGATCCCAGATTCAAAAGAAGAATGATCATGAAAAAGGTAGGGCTCTTTTTTGGAACCTTTAACCCGATACACATAGGCCATTTGGTGATAGCGAACCACATGGTGGAGTTTTCCGATCTGGATGAGGTTTGGTTCGTTATTACACCACAAAGCCCTTTTAAGGTAAAGCAATCACTTTTGGACAATAATCATCGTTATCAAATGGTGTTTGAAGCTGTTCAGGATTACCCCAAGTTAAAACCCAGTAAAATAGAGTTTGACCTGCCCCAGCCAAACTATACCACAAATACGCTGGCCCATTTGGATGATAAGTATGGAAAAAACCATCAATTTTCGCTCATAATGGGGGAGGATAACTTGAAAAGTTTCCATAAATGGAAAAATTATGAGGCTATTTTGGAGCATTACTCAATCCATGTGTACCCGAGGATTTCACACGGTGAGATAGAGCACCGATTTAAAGGACACCCTAGGATTACCAAGGTCGACGCCCCTATTATGGAAATATCGTCCACATTTATCCGTAAATCCCATAAAGCCGGAAAAAATATTCGCCCCATGCTTCCGTACTCCGTATGGAAATATATGGACGAGATGAATTTTTACAGGTAACCACACTCTTTATTCATCAATTTGGACTTTCTCCAACGTATCGGTCCCTAAGTATTTATTATCCTTGTTCAGGTACCATGCCCTTGTTTTGGGCATTTTTATACCGTTGATATCTTCCAATCCTTCCAAAAGGATGTATTCACCATCATTTTTGCTTTCATCATGGTAAAATTGATAAACTTCCATGGCGTAGGTGGTCGGGTCAAAATAAAAATACCAGGTATCCTCGCCGACCTCTGCTTCGTATGTGACTTTTAAAACCACATATTCTTTGCCCTTGAAAGTCTTTTTTTGAACCTTGGGATCTAGGTGGGTTCCAGGGTCGGTAAGTTTCATGGGAAGGCCGTACAAATAGGTGTAATAATCTTTCATGAAATTGCCCCGTTCACAATTTAAGCGTAATTCCTCCGCTTGTTCCTTTGAAAAATCTTTGCTTCCGTTCAATGTTATCTCGCAAGATGTATCATTTATATGATAGGAATAGGCATTTTCACCTTGCTCTACGGCCAAGTGGAATTCCTGTTTGGGGAAATTTACGGTAATGATACTGGTTCGTTTGGGACGGTCGGGGGTTTCCATGACCACTTTGAAGGAGGTCTTTAAATGTCCCCAGTTCCCGTTGGGGTCATGAAATGCGATGGCATTTTTTAAAACCTCATCGGCTGATTGGGATTGGACCCGAAGAGGAAGAATGAACAAAAAACCAAATAATAGAAAAATAGTGCAATACCTTTTCATGTCAAAAATTGTTATATGACATGAAAGATACTGTTTTATTTTGTGTCTATAGTGGCGGGTTCAACAGTGCTATCGTGTTCGTGGTAGTATTGTTCCAAGAGGTTCATCATTGCGGTGATCAAATCCCTTGTTTCAAGTAAAAGTGAGAAATACAGCGTTGTGTTTTTGGGACTCGATTCCTCTGTTCTTGTCCTTGAAACTTGGAGGTCGATCTTTTGGGAGACCAAATCATAAAGTTCTTGTTTGGAATTCAAAATGGCACCGATCTGCTCAAAGGATTTTTCCTCAAACGCCTTTTGGGTGCTATTGAAGATTTCTTCCAGCTTATGGTCAATTTCCTTCAGTTCCTTGATTTGGTTGTATTTAAGTTTTTTGTGGTTATTGTGCACATGGTTGTGACTTACCTTGCCTATATATTCCAAGGACTGGGACATATCTGTCAAGTATCCCATTATGTTGATGTAAAAATTACTGGCACCAATATGGGCTTCCTCCAAGTTTTTGATAAAATAGAAGGTATGTTCCCTTAGATCCTCTATTTCCATTGCAAGCTTTTTACCTTGCTTTTTATTTTTCTTTAAAGAGTCCAATGCCTGTTTGGCAAGCCCGTTTATGGAATTTGTATAGATTTTGTTACTACGCTTTACTACATTGGCAATATTGGCCGCAGTCTCTTCAATTACCCCTTGAATGGAGCTGCTTTCGGCCCTTCTCAATCGATCCTCGACTTTTATTTCCTTTGATTTTTTATTATAGGAAATGTAGTTTCTTACCAATAGGAGAACAGCGGCGAACAATAGTATGGCAATGGCAGCCCCTTTTCCGAAACTGATAAGCGATAATATAATTCCTGAAGCCAAGAAAGCAATAATCGCCGTACTGAACCAACCAGCGATTACGTTCAATACCCCTGCTACCCTATAAACGGCACTTTCCGCACCCCATGCCCTGTCCGCCAAAGATGTACCCATGGCCACCATAAAGGTCACGTAGGTCGTAGAAAGTGGAAGTTTGTATGATGTGGCAATTGAAATAAGGATGCCCGCAACCATCAAGTTTACGGAAGCCCTGATCATGTCAAATGCAGGTAGTTGGAGTACTTTGTCCTTGGAAAGGTTTACAGTGGGCTTTTCAAACCTTTTATCAATTTTCCTTTGAATGGGCGTGGGTATCACACTGGAAACCCAAGTGGACATATTTATTGAAAATCTCACCAATCCCCTGGACAAAAAATTGGGTTGGAATTTTTCTTTGGCCTCCCCTTCCCTGGATAGGTTTATTTCTGTATCGGCCACATATCTTGCTTTTTTGGATAACCATAGCGTGACGACCATGATCATTCCGGAAAGGAACAATAGGAGGGTTGGGGTCTCAACTTTGGTGGACAAGATCTCCATACTGAATTCGGTGGCAGGAATTCCGGAACCTGCCCATGCTTCATAGGATTGCCATGCGGCAATGGGGACACCAATAAAGTTGACCAGGTCGTTTCCTGCAAAAGCTAGGGCAAGGGCAAAAGTTCCCACACCAATAATCACCTTATAGATGTTGACTTTTGCAAATTGAATGAGCAAATATGAAATAAGGAACCATAATGCAAAGCTGATTGTTGCGACCATATATATTTCGGTCTCGAGGAACTCCTTAATGGTTCTTCCCCCAATGAAATCATAGGTTTGATCGGCAAAAGGAGTGCCTTTTATACCTTTCAACAATATAAAATAGAATATGGCAGACAGTGCTACGCCAGCAAAGACTGCTCCGACCCATTTTGCTTTTTTCTGGTATTGGTAGGACAACAGAAGACGGGACACCCATTGCACAAATGCACCAACGGTAAATGCAATCACGACCGAGGACAGGATGCCAATGATAATTTCGATGGCCTTGTCGGTATTGATATAGTTGACAACATCGGAAAAATTACCATTCACATCAGCTATTTTTAATATTGCCATGGCCACGGCCGCACCCAAAAGGTTAAATACTATGGACACTGTGGTAGAAGTGGGCATCCCCAAAGTGTTGAAAAAGTCCAACAATAGAATGTCCGTGATCATCACGGCCATAAAGATGAACATGATTTCGTCAAAGTAGAACTCACCTGGATTAAAAATACCTTTCCTTGCAACCTCCATAA
>CEVF01130603.1_pt1 | contig 17805 bp, 10 predicted proteins | sample 356441 | NCBI WGS metagenome assembly CEVF01 (sample SAMEA2622765, study PRJEB7988) | marine metagenome | biome: marine biome (ENVO:00000447); feature: surface water layer (ENVO:00002042); material: "saline water (ENVO:00002010), including plankton (ENVO:xxxxxxxx)" | depth 5 m | reverse complement strand
GTTTACTCAAAAAAGGGTAGGACCTTGTTGAGGATAACGTTAAAAAAGCTCATGGAAATACTTCCCTCCAATTTTATTCGCACCAATAGATCTACACTGGTCAATGTAAATTCTATTCGCATGATTACCAAAAACAAGGTAAACAGTACCATTACGTTGAACAATGATATGGAAATCAGTATATCCAACAATTATTGCAAGGATTTGGAAGAACTTCTTTTTGTGTAACACCATTTTAGTTTCAAATAAACATTCTTTTATTGCAAATTAGTACTTGCAACTGTTTTGTATGTTAATTTTCTTAACTAGAGGGGGATGATATCAAAAAATATGAATGATACTTAGCTGTTGTTTTATTGTTTTTGAATTAGTTCCAAAATCCCCCTTTTTCTTTATTTCAAATTATTGGCATTCCGTTGCAAATAAAATCCTGCCTCTTCTTTTTGGATTTAATTGAAGTTTCAAACAAAAGGCATTTTATGCCACTAGCTAATTCATTCATAAACTAAAACAAAATCAATGATTAAAAAAAAGATGTATTCTTTGGTAGCACTGCTATTGTTTTTGATGACGGGTCTTGCCCAAGCTCAGAATAAAACAATAACAGGAACCGTTACCGATCAGGATGGCCTACCGTTACCAGGGGTCAACATTTTGGTTCAAGGGACAACAGCGGGTACCCAGACCGATTTTGATGGTAATTATTCGATTGAAGCCGAGGAGGGACAAACATTATTGTTTACCTACATCGGTCAAAAGGACATGACCGTGGTTGTGGGAGCTTCCAGTACTATCAATGTGCAAATGGAAGAAAGTGCACAAGCTCTTGCCGAGGTGGTAGTGACCGGACAGGGTATTAAAAGGGAGAAGAAATCCCTTGGATACTCCCAACAATCTGTAGGAGGGGAGCAACTTGTGCAAGCAAGGGAAACGGATGTTGCCAATGCATTGGCCGGTAAAATTTCCGGGGTGCAGATTGTGGGTAACAGTAGTTCCACATTTGGAAACTCAAGTATCAGACTTAGGGGTAACGACGATCTACTTTATGTAGTGGACGGTGTTCGGATTTACTCGTCCAGTGATGTCAATACCGACAACGTAGCCGATATATCGGTACTTAAAGGAGCTTCAGCGACCGCTATTTATGGTCCTGAGGGAAGAAACGGGGTAGTTATCATTACCAGTAAAACAGGAACGCCCGGCGCGGCCAAGTTTGAAATTGACCATTCGATGTCAATCAGCTCGGTAACTACCTTGCCAGAGTACCAAAACGAATATGGTGGTGGTTATAGCCAAACCTTCAATACGTTCAGTTATGACCCTACCCAAGATCCAGAATCTTGGGCAGCATTTGACGGACAGCTATATCCAGATTTCTGGGCCGATGAAAGTTGGGGACCAAAATTAGATGGTCAAATGGTCAGACATTGGGACAGCTGGATTCCGGGAACCCCTGAATTTGGGGAGCTTAGGCCATGGACACAATCGCCAAACGACGTAAAAAGTTTTTATAATGCCGCACTAACGTCGAATACCACGCTTGCCTTCTCCAAAGCAGGTGAAGATTACAATATTAGGGGAACGGTATCTTATATCGACCAAAACGGGGTGGTTCCAAATTCCAATAGCCAGACCACCAGGGTGGCAATTAATGCAAGCTATAATGTGAGCGAGAAATTAAAGTTTATCGGTAACATCAATGTAGAGGATAGAAATAGGTTGAACACTCCAGATCAGGGATATGGAAACCTTGGTTCCAACTTTAACCAATGGTGGCAAAGACAATTGGACTTTGATCGCTTGAAAGAATATGTTAGAAATGGTCAAACAGTCTCTTGGAATATGAGAGGTCCAAGGGATACCCGACCACTATATTGGGATTCACCTTATTTTCATTCTTATGAGAACCTATACCATCAGGGCAAGAATTCTTATTACGGTAAGTTGGGCATCGTTTATGAGTTCAATGACAAGTTGAACCTTAGTTTTGATGCCAAGAAGACCTTTCATTCCTATATGTACGATAACAGGTCTACAACAATCAGTTTGCTGGATCCTGCCGATTATACGGAACAACATCGCAGATATGAGAGAACCGACTTTTTTGGTATGTTGAATTATAACGACAGGTTCATGAATGACGACCTGGACGTTGCATTGACCATGGGTGTGGAAAGGGTTGACCGTGATTACAGGGAGCTATATGCTTCAGCCAATGGTGACCTGACCATTCCGGACTTTTATAATTTGGCAGGCTCGCAGGATGCTGTGACCGCGACAAATGAAATTGAGGAATCCAAAACGGATGCCTTGTTCTTTAAGGGGTCATTAGGCTATAAGAGCACATTGTACCTGGATGGATCATACAGGTTGGACTGGTCTTCAACGGCTAGGGCAAGTGACAACAGGGTGGAGACCTATGGTGGTTCCTTGAGCTTCTTGGCACACAATCTGTTGCCCACCAACGATGTGCTTACCTTTGCCAAATTCAGGGCGGGTTATGCAAGTGCACCATTTTTCCCAGATCCATATTTGACCTCGGCCGTTTACGACGTAGGAGCATTGTACCAAGGTAACGGCAGGTTGTCTGTCTCCGATACACAGGAGAACCCACTGTTAACGGGTGGTACCAGGGATGAACTTGAAGTGGGTGCCGAATTCCAATTTTTTAGAAATAGGTTGGCTTTGGATGTTACCTACTTCAATAGGGTAGATAAGGATCTTCCCATTAATGTGCCTTTGGATGGAGCAACAGGATATTCCGAAATTACCGTGAACAGTGGTAAACAGACTTCCAAAGGGTTTGAGATTGGTCTTATTGGGGATATTTTTGACGGAGAGGATTTCAAGTGGGAACTTGGGGTCAACTTTGCCACACTGGAAAGAGTGGTGGACGAACTTTATGAGGGTATTGATGCAAGGGACCTTAGTACCTATGGCAGCGTAAGGCTACAGGAAAGGGTCGGAGAGGAATATGGACTGCTCTACGGTACGGGATTTGCTACCGATGAAGATGGAAATATCATGTTTACCGAAAATGACGGTGTGTACTATTACAGTATTCAGCAGAACAAGTTGTTGGGTTCCCTATTGCCGGATTTCACCGGAGGTTTAACTTCAAACTTTACCTATAAGAACTTCTCACTTGCATTGAATTTCGATTTCCAAAAAGGAGGGAAATATTATTCAAGAACAGAAAGGTATTTCAATACAGCAGGTCTTGCTTCCTATACAGCCGGACTTAACGATATGGGCAACCCGAAAAGGGATCCTGTGAGCCTAGGTGGTGGGGAGCACATCGTAGGTGTTCTTCAAACAGGTACCGATGAATTGGGCAACCCCATTAGCGACGGTACAGTGGTCGATGCATATGTGGATCCACAAGATCTATATAATTCCGGTAACCTCGGAAACATTTATGAGAACAATATCCACGATGCATCCTACGTGAAACTGAGAACGGTTAGGTTGGGTTATAACTTTGACAAGGCTTTGGTCGATAAAATAGGAATGTCCGATGCATCCATTAGCTTTTTTGCCAATAACCTTTGGTTGATATATTCGGATCTACCTTGGATCGATCCTTCTGAGATTGAGAAGAGAGATGAAATCAACTGGGCTGAAGCAGGGCAACTTCCGATGACAAGAACTATGGGTTTAAACCTAAAATTAACGTTTTAAAAAAAAATGATGATGAAAAGTTTAAATATAAAAATAGGGTTGATCGTCTCTTTCGTGATTCTGTTCACCGCGTGTGACACAATAGATTATGAGGATACCAATGTGAACCCAAATGGACCAACGGCGGCTGTAACATCCCAGTTGCTTACCAATGCCTTGGTCTCTATGACCACAATTTTGGTGGATGAGACCCCGATATTGTACATGCAGCACATTACGCAGGGCCAATATCCTGGAGCTTCAAGGTACAATATATTGTATGAGTCATACGATAGTTGGTATACTGGGCCGCTTACGGATTTGAATGAGATTATTGCGTTGAATTCCGATCCGGAAACTGCTGCGGAAGCCATAACCTACGGTGACAATGAGAACCAAATTGCAGTCGCAAAGATTGTAAGGGCCTATTACCTTCACTATATGACGGATAAATGGGGTGCGCTGCCTTGGTCCGAAGCATTTATGGGAATTGAAAACCCACAACCAAGCTTTGATACCCAAGAGGCCATTTACGATTTTCTGTTTGCGGAAATAGAAGAGGCTATCTCCATGGTAAATATGGGTGAGACCGGTCCGACAGGCGATTATTTCCTTGGAGGGGATATGGATGCGTGGCTTACCTTCGCCAACAACTTGAAAATGGTCATGGCATTGCGAATTTCCGATGTGAAACCAGGTTTGGCCCAGACCAAGTTTGAAGAGGCCGTTGACTCCGGAAGATTGATAACCTCCAACAGTGATAATATTGAGTACAACTATGGTACCGATGATGCCAGTGATAGCCCTTGGATGGACAACTTTAGGACTCGTGAGGATTACATCCTTTCCAGAACTATGGTGGAATACCTAAGGGAGAACCTAGACCCTCGTTTGTTTGAATATGCAGAGGAGGCAAGGGACAGTGTTTCTCCGGTTACAAACTTCCCGGGTGGAATTGATGCCGGCTATGTCGGTGCCCCAAATGGGAAAGTCAATGGTAACGTACCTAGTTATTCGTTCATTAGGAGTGAAATTATTTATGAGCCCGATTTTCCTTCGCCAATATTTACGGCGGCACAGGTTAATCTATCCTTGGCAGAAGCTGCTGCCAAAGGTTGGGACGTTGGGGGCGGTACCGCAGCTTCATTCTACGAAGCCGGTGTGGAAGCCTCTATGGAATACTGGGGTGTTGATGCAGCGGATATTGCAGATTACATTGCCGCCCACCCTTATACCGGAATAGAGGATATCGCCTATGAAAAATGGGTGGCCTTGTATTTGAACGGGCCAGAGGCATGGGCTGAATGGAGAAGATTGGATGCTCCATATCTTGAGCCATCAGAATATGCCAGTGAGCCAACGATTCCGGTTAGAATGGCTTATGACCCGTCAATAGCGGATAATAACGAAGCCAACTACAATGCCATGATCGGTTTCCAAGGAGCTGATAGCAATTATACCAAATTGTGGTGGGATGTGAATTAGTCTGCATACCATAACACTATCATAAAGAAAAGGCCTACCGTTCGGTAGGCTTTTTTTATGGATGATATTTAAAATCCAAAAACAAAAAACCCCATAAACAAGGGGTTTACAGGGTTTTTCTGTACTCGAGGCGGGACTTGAACCCGCACGGGCAATAATGCCCACAGGATTTTAAGTCCGGCGTGTCTACCAATTCCACCACTCGAGCAGGACTTGAAAGTAAAAAAAAACTCCACCCGAGGTGACTGAGCGGAGTTGAAATTGAGCGAAAAACGGGATTCGAACCCGCGACCTCCACCTTGGCAAGGTGATGCTCTACCAACTGAGCTATTTTCGCATTTTAAGGAACTCAGCACTTTTCTTAAGCGCGGATGCAAATTTATAATATTTCTATTAAAATAAAAGAATTTTTTTCACGAAGAAGCCTTTTTCTTTTTGCTGAGCATTCGTTTGATCTCGTTTAATTTCATCAAAGCTTCCACAGGGGTCAGTGTATCAATGTCCAAGTGCAATATTTCTTCTTTGATTTCTTCCAGCAATGGATCGTCCAAATTAAAAAAGCTCAGCTGCATCTCGTTCTGCGAAGCTTGGAGTTTATCGCTCACTTCTTCACTGGAATGCGATTTTTCCAGCTTTTTAAGGATTTTGTTTGCCTTTTGTATCACTTGTTGCGGCATTCCCGCCATTTTGGCCACATGGATCCCAAAACTGTGTTCACTCCCCCCGGGCACCAATTTCCGCAAGAAGAGCACATTGTCCTCCAATTCTTTCACGGAAACATTATAGTTCTTGATTCGGGAAAAGGTGTTGGTCATCTCGTTGAGTTCATGGTAGTGCGTGGCGAACAAGGTTTTGGCCTTTGTAGGGTGCTCGTGCAAATATTCAGAGATGGCCCAGGCAATGGAAATGCCATCGTAGGTACTTGTACCGCGCCCGATCTCGTCCAATAGCACCAAACTACGTTCCGAAAGGTTATTGAGAATAGAGGCAGTCTCGTTCATTTCAACCATAAAAGTGGATTCCCCCATCGAAATGTTGTCGCTGGCACCAACTCTGGTGAAAATTTTGTCCACTACACCCAAATTGGCCTCGGTCGCAGGGACAAAACTTCCCATTTGTGCCAGCAATACGATGAGTGCTGTTTGTCGCAACAACGCCGATTTACCGCTCATGTTCGGCCCCGTGATCATAATGATCTGTTGTTCCTCACGATTGAGAAGCACATCGTTGGTGACATAAGCATCGCCGATGGGCAATTGCTTTTCGATAACAGGGTGCCTTCCTTCTTTTATGTGGATGTCGGTAGATTCATTGACCACAGGTTCAATATAATTGTTTTCCTTGGCCAGTTGCGCAAACCCGCACAGACAATCCAGTTGGGCAATAAGCTGGGCATTGCGTTGAACGGGGGCAATATATTCTTGCATCCAGACGAGCAGTTGCTCAAAAAGCTGTTGTTCCAGTTGGTAAATCCGCTCTTCCGCACCCAAAATTTTGGACTCGTATTCCTTCAGTTCTTCGGTAATGTATCGCTCAGCGTTTACCAAAGTCTGTTTTCTGATCCAAGTCTCCGGCACTTTGTCCTTGTGGGTGTTCCGAACCTCGATGTAATAGCCAAAAACGTTGTTGGAAGCAATTTTTAAGGAGGTGATCCCTGTTTCCTTACTTTCCCGTTCCAACATTTTATCCAAATAGTCCTTCCCCGAGAAAGCCAGGTTGCGCAATTCGTCAAGTTCCTCCGAATAACCCTGGGCAATGGTATTGCCTTTGGCAATGTTCACGGGAGCTTCTTCATTGAGCACCTCCTTTATTTTTGATCGTAGGGCTTCGCAATCGTCCAGTTGTGCGCCGATATTTTTTAGGGAACCATTACTACAGTTCTCCGCCGATTGTTTGATGGGGACCACGGCTTCGAGCGAATTTTTAAGTTGCACGACTTCTTTCGGGTTGATTTTTCCCGTGGCCAATTTGGATATCAATCGTTCCAAATCCCCCATTTGTCTGATGTATCCTTGGATTTTGTTGAGCTGTTCGTCCGTATTCTTCAAAAAGGAAACAACCTGATGGCGTTCTTTTATTTTTTCGACATTTTTTAAAGGGAGTGCCAACCATCTTTTCAACAGTCGCCCTCCCATGGGGGAAATCGTCTTGTCGATAATGTCCAATAAGGTCACTGCATTTTGATGCGAAGAATGATAGAGTTCCAGGTTCCGAATGGTAAATCGGTCCATCCATACATACTCCTCTTCCGCAATGCGCTGTATTTTATTGATGTGCTGTAATCTGCTATGCTGGGTTTCGGACAGATAGTGAAGTACCGCACCCGATGCAATAATGCCATGGTTGAGGTGTTCGACACCAAAACCTTTTAGGTTTTTTGTGCCAAAATGATGGTTTAAGCTCTCTTTGGCATAATCTTCCTGAAAAATCCAATCTTCCAAGAAGAAACTGTGATATTGGTTTCCAAAATAGTCCACAAAATCTTTTTTATGGTTTTTGGAGACCAGTACTTCGTTAGGGGAAAAGTTCTGGAGCAATTTGTCCAGCTGTTCCACCGACCCTTCGGAGGTTAGGTATTCCCCTGTGGAAATATCCAAAAAGGATACCCCTAGTTTATTTCTCCCAAAATGGACGGCACACAAAAAGTTGTTGCTCTTGGCGGTCAGGATATCGTCGTTAAGGGCAACTCCGGGCGTTACAAGTTCTGTGACCCCACGTTTTACTATGCTTTTGGTCTGTTTGGGGTCTTCCAACTGGTCGCAAATGGCAACACGCTGCCCTGCCTTTACCAATTTCGGCAAATAGGTGTTCAGGGAGTGGTGCGGAAACCCTGCCAATTCGGTTTTGTCGCCCCCATTGTTCCTATGGGTTAGGATAATGCCCAAAATTTTAGCGGCCTTGACCGCATCTTCTCCAAAGGTTTCGTAGAAGTCACCAACGCGGAACAACAACAGGGCATCCGGGTGTTTCACCTTAATGGCGTTGTACTGTTGCATCAACGGGGTCACTTTCTTTGTTTTTTTCTTGGCTGCCAAAGCGATTTAATTCTGTTACTTTTGCCCAAAATTGGGATGGAAACGAATATATTGTTTTCATCGACCATCAAAAATTTTTGTTGATATTTTCACCCCAATGTTTAAAAAAAATGAATCGAAAACTGGAAAATAGCGAGCTGGACCGTTTGGATGTTGCCAGTTTTAAGAAGGCGAAAAAATCGCCGATCATCATCATTTTGGATAATGTACGTAGTTTGAACAATATCGGTTCCGTGTTCAGGACCGCCGATGCTTTTTTGGTTCAGAAAATTTATCTCTGTGGAATTACGGCCACCCCTCCCCATAAAGATATTCGGAAAACAGCTTTGGGGGCCACCGAAAGTGTGGATTGGGAATACAGAAAAGATACCTTGGAGCTTGTGAAGGAGCTAAAAGGGGAAGGTGTAAAAATTGCCTCTGTGGAGCAGGCGGAAAATGCGGTGATGCTCAACGATTATGCAGCGGAACCGGAAGAAACCATTGCTTTGATATTTGGGAACGAAGTAAAAGGGGTTTCGCAAGATGTGGTAAGTGCGAGCGATACGGTTTTGGAGATTCCCCAATTTGGGACCAAGCACTCTTTAAATATTTCGGTAAGTACGGGGATAGTGGTATGGGATATTTGGTCCAAACAAAGGGCCCTAAAATAAAGAGGCCCTGAAAAAACAGGGCCATATATAAGTCTGAGTTAGTTAGTTTCTCTTATAGAGGCAGCTAATAAAATAAAACCATTTGTTATATCCAAACATTTTCTAAAAATTCTCTTAAATACTTGATGAAAGTATATTGTCCTCCAGCTTTTCCAAAATAAATTCGTAATCGTTCGGATTGCTTACAAAATCGAGTTCGCCTATATCCAAAATCATGCTGTTTTGATTGGGGTGGCTTTTGATAAAATCCAAATATCCCCTATTGATTTTTTCCAAATATGCAGGGTCGATATTTTGCTCATATTCACGCCCCCTTTTTTTGATATTCTCCAACAAGCGTTCAGTGTTTTGATACAGATAAAGGTATATCTCGGGCTTTTTCACCTCTTTGTACATGAAGTTAAAAACCTTTCGGTATAGATTGTATTCTTCTTTCTGCAAGGTGACCTTGGCAAAGATCAACGATTTAAAGATGTCGTAGTCGCTCACCATAAAATTCTTGAAAAGGTCGAATTGCGAGGTGTCATCCATAAATTGTTGGTACCGATCCGCCAAAAAGGACATTTCCAAAGGAAACGCATAACGCGATTGGTCTTCGTAAAATTTTGGGAGAAATGGGTTGTCCGCAAAACGTTCCAGGACCAATTTGGCGTTAAAATCGTTGGCGATCATTTTGGACAAGGTTGTTTTTCCCGCCCCAATGTTCCCTTCAATGGCAATAAGCTGTAATTGTGAAAAAAGTCCCGCCCTATCCTTATAAAGTTTGAGCTTCGTCTTGGTAAGGCCGCTTCTGTCCCGGCATTCCTGTAGGAGGTTACGGGTGTCCTTTTCCAGCACGGGATGATAAAATTGAGGAGCAATGTCACTCAAAGGTTTCAATACGAAATTTCGGTGCTGCATCTGTGGATGCGGAATCACCAGGTCATGATTGTTGATGATTTCCGTACCATAGTAAATAATGTCAATGTCCAAGGTTCTTGAACTGTATCCATTGGTAGAACGGATCCTGCCAAAGTCCTGTTCAATTTGCAAAAGGATGTCCAGTAGCTCCTTGGGGTCCAGTGGTGTCAATAGGGACAAAGCAATATTAAGAAAATCATCACCTACAAAACCGATGGCCGGATTTTCGTATACGGAGGAAATATCCAATATTTTCCCTGCTTTTTGTTGGATATGAAAAATGGCTTTTTGGAGATTCGCAAGGCGATTTCCCAAATTGCTCCCTAATGAAAGATATACCTTTTGTTTTCTGCCCATAATCGAATAAACAAAGTAAACAAAACAATACAACAATGGTTATATTTGAAGCGGATTAAATTTTATTCGGATGAAGTTTTTGAGAAACTTATTGGCCTCGATTTTGGGGAGCTTGGTAGCATTTATGATTATTGTTGGGATGTTCTTCATCTTTATGGCCCTTGTGGGAAGCATGGATGATGGTGTCGTGGTTAAGAAGAATTCTATACTGGAAATTAGTCTTACGGCCCCGATCATGGACTATACTGGGAAGGACGAGACCGATCCATTTGCCGCTTTTGGTGACGGGGAGCTCGGTCTGGATGAAATATTGCATGCTATCGAAGTTGCCAAAAATGATGAAAACATCAAGGGAATAAGTATTACCACGGGATTTTTACAGGCGGGACTTTCCCAGACCCGTGAGATCCGGCAAGCTTTGCTGGATTTTAAATCCGCGGGCAAATTTGTAATGGCACATTCCGATGTGTATGCCCAAAAGGACTATTATTTGGCCAGTGCCGCGGATGAGATGTATATAAATCCGGTCGGTATTTTGGATTTTAAGGGATTGGCCACCGAAGTGCTTTTTTATAAAGAGCTCCAGGAAAAATCCGGGATAAAAATGGAGGTGATTCGTCATGGGAAATACAAAAGCGCGGTAGAGCCATATCTTTCCGATACGATGAGCGATGAAAACCGTACTCAGATCAAAGAACTCATTACCTCTATCTGGGGTACCATGGTAGACGATATTTCAGTATCAAGGAACATCACGCCCCAAAATTTGAACATTATAGCGGATACCCTTGGTGGAAGAACACCTGAGTATGCCGTGAACTCCGGACTATTGGATGGAGTTTTGCATTATGATGAATACGAGAATTTGCTCAAAGAAAAGATGGGGGTGTCCGAAGACGATGACCTGAACTATGTGGGGTTGACGGATTATGTGCAAAAAGCGAACAAAAAGACGATCAGGACAGGAGCTGATAAAATCGCCGTTATTTATGCCCAAGGGGAAATTATTGGAGGGGAAGGTGGTAAAAATTATATTGGACAAGGGCTGATTGTTGATGCTTTGCACAAGGCGGTGGACAATGAGAGCATAAAGGCCATTGTGGTTCGCGTAAACTCTCCAGGAGGCAGTGCCTTGGTCTCCGATATTATTTGGAGGGAAATGCAGTTGGCTAAAAAGGAAAAACCATTAGTGGTCTCTTTTGGTGATGTGGCTGCATCGGGAGGTTACTATATTGGGGTGGCCGGTGACAAGATAATTGCAGAACCTACTACAATAACCGGCTCCATAGGTGTTTTTGGAACCATTCCAAATGTCCATGAACTAACGCAAAATATTGGGGTGAACGCGGAACAGGTCGGAACCAACAAGAATTCTGTGGATTACTCCTTTTTTGAGCCCATGACGGATACCTTCCGTAAGGTGATGCAAGAGAGCATCGAGGAAACCTACGCTACTTTTTTGGATCGCGTATCCCAAGGTCGTAATATGCCCGTGGACCAAGTAAACGAAATTGCCCAAGGCAGGGTCTGGAGCGGGGTGGATGCACAGGCAATCGGTTTGGTCGATGAACTTGGTGATTTGGAAGATGCCATTGCCATTGCCGCCGATATGGCCGGATTGCAAGATTATGGAATCCGTAAGTACCCAAAATACAAATCTGATTTTGAAAGGTTCATGGAAGACTTCGGATCTGTAAAGACCAAAATCGGGGAGTCCATCATAAAGGAAGAAATAGGAACAGAAGCCTACGAAATCTTAAAAGAGTTCAAACAGTTTACCAAACAAGAAGGGATCCAGGCCAAGATGCCGTTTAGCCTAAAAATCAAATAAGTCCAATGTAGTTGGTATACAATGGACTTTTAATCGTATGACACAAAAGGACAAGAAGCTAGCATTTACCATATATCTATATTTAGGGGCGTTGTTCATCACCTCCCTAGTAGTGTCCAACCTTATATTCCAAAAGTTTTTCTCTTGGAACCCTTTTGGCGATGTAACCGTTTTTGGAGCACCGTTATTTGAACTTTCTGTGGGCATTTTGCCCTATCCGATTACGTTTTTGATTACCGATTTGGTTTCAGAGATCTATGGGCAGAAAAAAGCGAACCAAGTGGTCACCGCCGGTATTTTTGCCTCATTTTTCTCCATGGGCATTATTTTATTGGCCAATTATTCCACCGCAATTCCCTCATCACCGGTCGATGACGACACATTTACCAAAGTTTTTGGTTTGTCTCCTTTGGGCGTTTTAGCTTCCATGCTGGCTTACTTGGCCGCGCAGTACATCGATATAACCATTTATCACTTTTGGAAAAGGGTGACCCAAGGGCGGATGCTTTGGCTCAGGAACAACTTTTCTACCTTTTCCTCACAATTTATTGACACCTTTACCGTTGTCGGACTGTTGTGCATTTTTGGGGTGTTGCCCTGGGATATGTTCTACGGATTGCTTGTTAGTGGTGTTATCTTCAAAATAATGATCGCACTCCTCGACACCCCTTTTCTCTATTTTTTCGTATATCTAATGCGAAAAAGATTTAACTTAAAAATGGGGGAAGAAATTTCATTGGATTGATACTTCTCCTTTAATTTGTTGTAAAACACCTAAGTATGAAGAAAAAAGTCCTGAAAATTACTGGAATAACCCTACTTATCCTACTAGCGGTAATAATTGCCCTGCCCTTGTTCCTTCAAGGTAAGATTGAAGAAATCATCAAAACCAAAGCAAATGATAGCATGAACGCTACATTGGATTTTGAGGAGGCCGACCTTAGCCTTCTCCGAAGTTTTCCTTATGCCAATGTGGAGATCAACAAACTATCCTTGGTCAACAAGGCACCTTTTGAGGGAGATACCCTATTCTCATCATCAAAGATAGAACTGGCCATGTCCATAAAGGAGCTTTTTAAATCCGCAGATGAGCCATTTGCCATTAAAACATTCAATATAGATGGGGCCAAAGTACATATCAAAGCGGATGCCGAAGGAAATGCCAATTACGATATTGCAAAGGAAAGTGAAGAACCATCTTCCACAACATCACCCGAAGCTTCCGGGGACAACTTTACGCTGAACATGGATTCGTATGCCATAACCAATTCTGAAATTATTTATGAGGATTTGGCCAGTGGAATGAAATTGGAAATTACTGAAATGAACCATTCCGGAACCGGTGACCTATCATTGGAAAAATCTGAACTAAAAACCCTTACCGATGCCTTGGTCTCCTTTGAAATGGATAGCACCAAATACCTCAATAGGAATAAAATCAATTTGGATGCGCTTATAGGTATTGACTTGGGAGGGAACAAATATACTTTCCTGGAAAACAAGGCCATGATCAATCAATTACCATTGGTTTTTGATGGTTTCGTGCAGATAAACGAGGATAATCAAGAGGTGGATGTCACTTTTAAAACGCCATCGTCGGATTTTAAAAACTTTTTGGCGGTGATTCCCGAAGCCTATGCTTCCAACATTGAAAATGTGGAAACCACGGGAAATTTTGAGGTGAACGGAGAGTTTAAAGGTGTGGTCGATGATGAGCATATCCCTACTTTTAAAATCGCGATCAACTCAGAAAATGCATCCTTCAAGTATCCCGATTTGCCAAAATCCGTACGAAATGTGTATATCGATACCGAGATTAACAATGAAACTGGGATTGTTGAAGACACCTATGTCAACATCAACAGATTATCGTTTCTGATAGATGAGGATAAATTTAATATGAATGCCAAAATCAGGGAATTGATGGGCAACACCAAGGTCAGTGCCCACATGGATGGGAGAATTAACCTGGCCAACATTTCCCAGGCCTACCCAATGCCCGATGATTACAATCTTAAAGGAATTCTGAATGCCGATGTCACCACTGCCTTTGATATGGCATCCGTGGAAAACGAACAGTACCAAAACACCCAAACAAGCGGGAAAGCTTCGGTTTCTGGTTTTGAATACGATTCGGAAGAACTTAAAAACCCCGTGGCGATAAATACCGCAGCGGTCACCTTTAACCCAAATACGGTGAGTTTGGATGAATTTACCGGAAAAACGGGAAGTACGGATTTTGATGCAAAAGGAACCCTGACCAATTTGTTGGGCTTTATGTTCAACGATGAAAACATTGAGGGAAAATTCAGCTTGAGCTCCAATCAGTTTGCCTTGAGCGATTTTATGGTTGAGGAAATCGAAGAAGAACAGGAAACCCCTGAAGAAAAAACTGGCTCGACTACCACAACGGCCGAAGAGCGTATCAAAATACCGTCTTTCTTGGATTGTACCATTGATGCCTCTGCCAATACGGTGGTTTACGATAACCTTAATCTGAAAAATGTAAAAGGGACCTTGGTGATCAAAGATGAAACAGCGACCTTGAAAAACCTTACTTCCGATTTGTTCGGGGGTACATTGGGATTATCTGGATCGGTGTCCACAAAACAGGACAACGCTACCTTTGATGTTGATTTGGGGATGAACAACTTTAATATTGGGGAATCCTTTGCCGGTTTGGAACTCTTAAAAGTATTGACACCTTTGGCCAGTGCCATAGAGGGAAAACTAAACTCGGAAGTCAAAATATCAGGAAATTTGAAGGACGATTTAACTCCGAACTTGGCCACAATTTCTGGTGATCTATTGGCAGAACTGTTATCACCCACCATTGACACACAAAAAGCGCCATTGGTTTCAGCTTTGGACAGTAAGCTCAGTTTTTTAAATGTCGATGAAATTAATCTGGATGGGCTCAAAACTGCATTGAGTTTTGATAACGGTACGGTCAAAGTGAAACCGTTTACTTTGAATTATAAGGATATTGCCATCAATGTTGACGGAAGCCACTCATTTGAAAAACAATTGAATTACTCAGCAACCATGGAAGTGCCTGCCAAATATTTGGGTACCGAGGTCAGTAGTCTTATTTCGCAATTGAACGACGACAGTTTGGAAGAGGTTACCGTCCCTGTTACGGCCAATATTGGAGGTGAATTCAGCAACCCATCCGTGAGCACGGATTTAACTTCAAGTGTAAAGACCTTGACAACCAAATTAGTGGAAATGCAAAAAAATAAATTGATGGATCAAGGAAAAGACAAGGCGAAGGATTTGCTTTCCGATGTGTTTAAAAAGGATGGGTCCGATACTACATCAACTGGTTCTGAAGGTGTAAAAGAGACCATTGGAAATCTTTTGGGAGGAAGCAAAACGAGTGCAACCGATACTACAAAAACCGAGGAAAAGGATGAGGTGAAAAACACGGCCAAATCCATTTTGAGTGGATTGCTCAGTAAGAAGAAAAAAGATACGGTAAACTAAAACGAGGAGGCTGTCTAAAATGTAAGTTGTCGTCAACCTGAACTTGATTCAGGTTCTCATAATGATTCGTTTGCAATTGATGAGATTGTGAAATTAAAATGACGTGTTTCAATACTTTTTGAACAGCCTTTTTTATTCCTTTATTTCACTGTCCAACAAACTTAGAATCCCATCCAGGCTTTCCATTAAAGGATCGTAATGCTCGGTTTCCGTGGATTTACTGGTTATGATAAAAAGAAGGATATTGTTTTCAAAAGCAATGGACTTTAAGGCCGATAAGTTGCTGATCGGTTCTTTTTCCTTGTGGATGCCCAACCGGGTGGCCATCCCGGTATGATCCAAAATTGTCCTGATACTATGCCCTTGGGTTCTAAACCAATCCACAATATTGGTCCTTTGGTGGTCGAGGATCTTTTCTTGGTTGGCAATATCATCCATGGTGGCGACCCAATTGGTAAGTCTTATCCTTAATGAATCATTTGAAACATCCTTTAGACTGCCTGAATTGATCATTTCGTTCAATAGGGAATTGTTCGGGTTGAAGAAAATATCGAATGCAAAAGCATCAACAAATAATTGGGACATTTCCATTTCGGAAGGTGTGTCCTCCATATCCATTAGCGCGACTATGCTTTTGGCTGCTTCATAACTCACCCTGTTTACCCTGATTAGTTCTTGCAGTTTTAATTTACTTGTTTCAAATTCGTTTTTAAGGCCGATGAGATAGGCTTGTTCTTTTTTATTTTTGATACTGTTTTCATTGGCGTTGTTTATGGCAAGAGCGATAAGAATTCCAATGACCACTAGCACAATTTCACCAATGGCATATAAAATGTAATTGCTTATTTTTCTTTCAGCAATTAACTTTTTTCTGATTTTTCTAAAAAACTTGAGCATGGTTCGGCAGGATAGGTTTGTCTAATCTACAAAAAGTCACCGACTAATTGTAACCAATGGTAACTGCTGCCATTATAGTAAGAGCTCCGACCAATAGCATCAACAACGTTGGTTTTAATACAAATCTGAGCCATTTGTTATAGGGTATGTTTGCAATGGCAAGTATCCATGTAAAAGAGAATGACTCCGATTAAAATCACAAAGGCATTCGGGAATTTTTTCATTTAGGTTGGTTTTAGAAGTTTGGTGGCGATAAAAGTGCATAACCTCTTGAAAAAAAATTATTGGGTTGTAGCCGTAAGACAGTGGAATGGAAGCTATTTTTTACTATTCTTTCTTTCGGTCCATTTATAAATATATTCGATCAAAAAGCAGGCGACCATGATAGAAATGGCTACAATGACCCCCATCCTGTTACTTTTAAATTGTTGCTTTAGCAAGACAATCGTAGCAATGGTACACAGTATGAACCCGATTATTGGTATTGTTTTGACACTTTTGGTCTCTTTGGATAACCTGTAGCCTACGTAATTGACCATGGCGAAAATAAACAGGAAACCTACGCTGCCCGCAGTGGAGATACTTTCCAGCTTTAAGGTGTTGGTCAAGGTGAGGGTCAGGATGGCCGTAACCAACAGACCGATCGGCTGGTTCCATAACTTATAGGTAAATTGGTGGGGAAGTTCGTCATCTTCGGCAATTTCATAACTGACACGGCTTCCTCCGTACAGTGATGCATTTATGGCAGAAAAAGTTGAAATAAGGGCTGCAATGGTAATTATGGTGAACCCAGTTTGACCGAGCATGGGTTTGGCAGCTTCGGCCAGCACATAGTCTTCGGCAGTTTTAATTTGTTCAAATGGGAGAGATCCAACAGTTACTACTGCGATGATGATGTACAATAAGATCACAAAAATAATGGAAATGTAGTAAGCCCTTGGAATATTCTTCTCCGGGTTTTTAATATCGGGAGCAGAGTTGGCAATCAATTCAAAACCTTCATAAGCAACAAATATGACCATTCCCCCGGTCAAAAGTTGTAAGGGCGCTTCCCAGTTTTCGGGGGACAATTGTTCCAAATTTGGGTTGCCCATCAAGCCATATAGGCCAACACATATAAATGCCAATAGGATGGCTAGTTTTATGACCACGGCATAGGATTCTATCATTCCTACCACCTTTATGTTGTAATAATTGATAATGGATGCCAAAATGATAATCGCACTTGCATAAATGTGAAAATCCAGTTCACTACCTGTGAAGGGGAGCAAGTTTGGAGCGTAGGAACCAAATGCAGAAGCGTACAAGGACAACATGATGACATAACTGACCCATAACAGATTGTTGATGCCTCCGCTAAAAATAGTTTTACCAAACCCTTGGTTTATGAACTTTACGGTGCCGCCCCTGTCTGGGTAGGTGTTTGAAAGCTTTACATAGCTATATGAGGTTAATAAAGCCAATATGCCCGCGAAAAGAAACGCTATGGGCGTGCCTCCTTTTG